>JACZCY010164092.1_pt1 | contig 51087 bp, 45 predicted proteins | sample 8641821 | NCBI WGS metagenome assembly JACZCY01 (sample SAMN15324609, study PRJNA640507) | soil metagenome | isolation source: intercropping sugarcane | place: China: Luxin town, Laibin City, Guangxi Province | collected 2019-07-25 | depth 10cm m | reverse complement strand
TCCCACCGAGGTGCAGAATAGGGGACTGTGTAAGGCCGCTCTCCAATGAGAAGAACCGAATATTATTCACCCGCCTATGAACTCGACCGGGGACACGCTGGCTTGCTTGAGAATAGCACGCAGAGTGCCCTCGGGCATGTCGCCTGGTCTGCTTTCCTTGCCTTCTCCTGATAATCTCGTAGAATCGGGATACGTACCGTGTATGCGAACGCTTGAAGGCTCATCGTGTTTTTCGGCTGTTCCTTCAGTGAGGAGATTGATGACTAACAGGATTTATTGTTTATAGGTTGCAGCAAGATTGCTGGCACCAAAAGCGAATCGGATTCATTAAGGTAGAAAATGTTGTATTCGAATGATTCGTGCAGAAAGAAAATTCGAGCAGCTGTGGTCGAAGCATTTTCAAATCCATAGGTTGGCGGCATGAACCCGGCTAAGTTGGCCTTTCAAGTCTTTACTACGCCCTCTTCTTTGTCCCGACCGTCTTGGCGGCCATAACGGTACTGATATAGGTGACCAACAATCATCCCACTAGGAATATTTTTCACTGAGCCCGGTAGGAATGGCCCAGCGCTATCCTGTCAGGTGGCAACGGCTTCCTTCATTCCTTTTCCATCGATATTCAACTCCTTTAATCTTCTAAGGAATTGACTCAACCCCGATCGCCCATTGATGCGTATCACGCAAATATCTCGTCGGCGAACCTGGCACGAGGGTTGCTGTCCCTTTCTCGACAGCAAAAGGAGCGGGCAGCATGAATCGAGGCATCTATCCCATCTTATCCGGAGCGCTGGCTCATGAACGTCGGATGCAAGTCTTCGCGAACAACATGGCCAATGTGAATACTGCAGGTTTCAAACAGGACGAACAGGCCTTTAGAGCCATATTCCCGCGATACCATGCGGTCGTTCCCATCGGCAGCAAAACCATGGGATTGGCGCAACAGATTATGGCCAGGCCGTTTGGACCAACTGAGCGCGTGTTTGTCGCGCCGCACCAGATAAAGACCACATTTGAGCCGGGTCGCATTCGACTGACCGGGAATCCGTTGGACATCGCCATTCAAGGGCCGGGGTTTTTCGAGGTGAATACTCCACAAGGAATTCGATACAGCCGCAACGGCATGTTTTCGCTCGACCGTGAGCGTCGGTTAGTGAACGGACTCGGCTATCCGGTGATGGGGACGAAGGGTGAGATCAAAATTCCTCCCGGCAAATTGGAGATTACGACACAGGGAGACATCAAAGTCGATGATAAATCTGTGGCGACGATCAAAGTCATGGAGTTCCACAAAGACGAGATGCCGCAAAAATCATCGGATGGCTTATTTTCCTCCGACAAAGGCAAACTCGCCAAAACCCCACAGCTTCAGGTCGGACACATCGAAGAGTCCAACGTCAATTCCATCGGTGAGATGGTGAAAATGATTCAGGGCATGCGCAACTATGAATCGACGCAAAAGCTGATTCAGACGCTTGATCATATGGCTGATGTCGCCATTCAGGACGTAGGGCGGGTGCTATGAGAAGGAATGTGTATCGCCAACGGCCACTAAGGGGTGGCACGGCCTGGATATCATCTGATGTGAAATCCCTTGTTCTCAGCTATCTGCGATCGGTTCTTCAGCTCTGGAGGATTCTATGATCCGTGCCATGTGGACAGCGGCGACTGGAATGACGGCTCAGCAGATCAATGTCGACACCATCGCCAATAACCTTGCCAACGTCAATACCAATTCCTTCAAGCGCAGTCGGGCTGAATTTGCCGACCTGCTCTATCAGATTCAGCGACTTCCGGGCACGAGCGCATCCACCATCGGAGTCTTTCCAGTCGGCGTTCAGGTAGGCGCGGGGGTGCGTCCAACGACAGTGGCGAAAGAATGGCTGCAAGGCAATATGCGGCAAACGAACAACGACTTGGACCTGGCCGTCGATGGAGTCGGGTTCTTTCAAGTAACTCGTCCCGACGGGACGATCATGTATACAAGAAACGGGGCATTTAAGCGCGACAATTTGGGCAATGTCGTGACCGGCGACGGCGATCTTCTGAATCCCGTGATTACGATCCCTTCTGGTGCACTGAAGGTGGATATCGGTATGGACGGCACCGTCTCCGTATTGCTGCCTGGTGTCACGCAGGCTTCACAAGTGGGACAAATTCAACTTACACGGTTCGACAATCCTTCCGGTTTGGTCGCCATGGGGAACAATCTCTTTATCGACAGTTTTGCATCAGGACCTCCGACGCAGGGAACAGGCGGCTTCACCACTGGATTCGGTATGATCCAGCAAGGCTTTTTGGAGAGCTCGAATGTCAATCTCGCTGAAGAAATGGTCAGCATGATCATCGCCCAGCGAAGTTACGAAGTTAATTCTAAGACAATTCAGGCCTCCGACGAAATGATGTCCATTGCCAATAATCTCAGACGATAGGAGCATCTCATGTCTGGATTCTTACTGATCGTGATCATGCTCATTTTACCAGGAGTCTTTGGCGTGACGACGGCAATGGCTGGACCTAGTGGCGAGTCTCACTTGACCCCGCCGACGTCCAGAAGTCCGATTCATCGGGCGACCGACACCGTGGTGGACCGGGTAGCCGTCAGCGAGGTCACCCCCGATTTGATTAGGAAGGCCATTCAGAAACATCTGGAGAGCGAGTGGGGAGGTAAGATCAAGGCGGTGCATGTGACGGTCCTGGACCCTGCTGATCCGGTGATGATCTCCGGTGGGATAGTGGAGCTACAAGTTATTAACAACCCCGCTGGAGAGAGCCTAGGGCGGCGTATGTTTCACCTGGAGGCGGCAGTGCATGGGAAACCTCGGAAGACGATCCAGGTAGTCGCCGACATTGCGGCGATGATCGACGCCGTCGTCGCCACTCGGTTTCTTAAGACTGACGAGCTGATTGATGCAGGAGATCTCAAGACCGTGGAAATGCGGGTTCATCAGATGAAGCATCCCTTCATTACAGATCAAGGCGAGGTCATAGGAAAGAGCGCCGCGCGGCCTCTTCCGCCCGATACCCCAATGCGCCCCGCATTCGTAAAGCTTCCACTGGTGATCAAAAAGGGTGATCGAGTTCTCATCGAAGCGAGGCGTGGGGGACTGTCGATTCGAGCCTATGGGGTGACGAAATCGAATGGACAGCTCGGGCAGACCGTCATGGTCTCCAATCTGGATTCCGGCAGGGAGCTGAGAGCTAAAGTGGTTGCTCCCAATCTCGTTGAGGTGGAGTTCTAACACGATGCTGAAAAAGCCCGCCAGCGGCGTTCTCGCATCGCTCAGAGACTCAACGTACCAAAGCGTACGCCTCACCTCTTCGCTCGCTGTGGCCTTGCTGGACGGCCTTTTTGAGCATCGTGTAAGCCGGACCATTCTAGGAACCTCAGTCGGTTGTTGCTGTGCCGTCGCCATGCTGCTACTTCAGGCCTGTTCAAGTCCGCCGAATGTCTCGAGCAAGGTCGTCGTGGCTCCCTTGCCGCCGCCGAGGACGATCGGTTCGCTGTGGCAGGAAGAGAACGGGCGGGCCTACCTCTATGAAGATCTCCGCGCGATGCGCATCGGTGACATCCTTACCGTAAAGATCGTCGAAGACCATAAAGGGTCGAAATCAGCCGAAACGGCTGTCCAGCGAGATGCGACGATTAACAATAGTCTTGCCGGGAGCGGCGCAGGGTATATCGGGATGCCGGGACTTCGTTTCAGCGATGAAACAAAACGTCAAATGGGAATCAATGCGAGTGCCAGTAATAAATTCGACGGGAAAGGGGCCACCAACCGAACGGGGACATTAACCGGCACAATTTCTGTGATCGTGACTGAAGTGCTTCCCAACGGCGATCTCCGGATCGAAGGCCGCCGTGAAGTGACGGTAAACAGTGAAAAGCAGTTGATGAACATCGGCGGCATCGTGCGTCGAGTCGATGTGGATACCAAGAATACAGTTCTGTCGTCTGCAATCGCCGACGCAAGAATCGAATATTCCGGTCTCGGTGTGCTCGACGATGTGCAGCGACCAGGCTGGTTCATCCGCATTCTCGATTGGATCTATCCGCTCTGAGGAGGGCGTGTGCGATGGCGACTCCACAGAGGCGTAAGACAACGAGGATGGGCATTCCCAAGCGACGCCCCTTGAATCTTCGTACTCTGCAAATGATGGTGCAGAGCGGGGTTGTACGGCGGGCTGATTTTGATCCTCCCTCCTTCTTAAGCAGGACGCGATTCCATGTGCTGGATGATATGGATCATGGCTCGACGAAAGAAATGGTCTCTGAACAGGGGTGGCTGGTGCGCCTCCTACATGGTCGTAGGGCACAGTTATCCATTTCCAAACGTTCGTAGCGAGGATAAGTACCGACGCATGATCATAATCACACGGCTTGCCACGATCTTCAGCGCGCTGATATTGACCGGTTGTCTGTTGGCTCCTTCCAGCGCCGATGCGGTGAGGATCAAGGATATCGGCATGATTGAAGGGGTGCGCGAAAACCAGCTGATTGGGTATGGGTTGGTGGTCGGTCTGGATAGTACCGGCGACCGAGTGATCGGCGGCCAGTTCACGATTCAGGCGATGACGTCCATGTTGAACAAAATGGGCGTGAATTTGCTGGTCAATCCCATCCAGTTACTGACCAGGAACATCGCTTCGGTGATGGTGACCGCCAAGCTTCCTCCATTCTCGAAACCGGGAATGACGCTGGATGCAGTGGTGTCGTCGATGGCGAACGCCAAAAGCCTGCAAGGCGGTACGCTCTTGTTTACACCGCTGAAGGCAGCGAATCAGCAAGTGTTTGCAGTCGCACAGGGACCGGTTTCAATCGGCGGTTTTCTCGGCGGGACGGGCGGCCCTGGAGGGGCTACGGTGGTCAAGAATCATCAGGCGGCCGGTGTGGTTCCAGGGGGAGCCATCATCGAGAAAGAGGTGTCGGTCAACATTGACTCGTGGGAAACGGTTTCCGTACTCCTACGGCAACCTGATTTCACGACTGCCATCAGGACGGCCGAAGCCATCGACAGCGCCTTTGGGAAAGGTAGTGCATTGGCCATGAATGCCGGAGCCGTCAAAGCCACGATTCCTCAGGCTTTCCAGGGCCGCATCGTCGAATATATCGCATCGATCGAGGGGCTCGATGTGACCGTCGATTCTATAGCCAAAGTCGTCGTCAATGAACGAACCGGGACAGTGGTGTTGGGAGAACATGTACGGATTTCAACCTGTGCGATCTCTCACGGTAATCTCACGATCTCGGTAAAAAACACGTTGAACGTGTCGCAGCCGCCAGCCCCGCTCATCGGTTCTTCCGCGGGACAGACCACCGTCACACCGGATGTGCAGACGGAGACAAAGGAGCAGGAATCCCGGCTCATAGTGGTGGATGAAACAGTGACATTGGGGGAAGTGGTGCGGGCTCTCAATGCAGTGGGAGTGACGCCACGTGACCTTGTCGCGATACTCTCAGCTCTCAAGTCCGCAGGAGCACTTCAGGCTAATCTTGAAGTAATTTAAATACCCTATTGACTTAAATGATAAATATAGAACAAGGAAAGAGCCAATCCGTATTATCTACCCCATTATATGTATATGGAGATCCTGGATTGGCCACACGCTCTGGTGATCCTGTCCTCCACCTGAATCTCTCAAAATCACAGAATGCTGCTGAGGCGCGTCAGCAAATGGTCCAGGCCGGACGGCAGTTTGAGGCCTATTTTATCTCGTATCTCCTGAAGGTGATGAGGGAAACGGTTCCTGAAGGCGCCCTCGCCAATAAGCAAGGGGCGTATTTTTACTCATTTTATGATGAAGAGATCGGGAAGCGGGCGGCCGAATCCGGAGGAATAGGCATTGCGAACATGGTTCAGGAGTATGCGCAACAATATTTTGCGTCATCTCCCCCCGGCGCACTCAAGTTCTTCTGAGTAGAAACCGATAAGAACCTCGATCGGGGTAAAGTCCATATTTCTCTCAGAATAGTTGCTGGGGGAAAAAGCCGGGGAAGGAGCGGCAATATGCAGATTTCAGGTCATGGAAAGGTAGATCATCTCGCAAAACTGTTGCTTGGGGTTCAGGAAACCGAGAGTTCAGGGGGGGGGCGACAAGCGGCTGCCCGCACTCAGGTCGGTAAGGATGAGGTCAAGATTTCTGCCCAAGCGAAGGAGCTTCAACGGATTCGGGAGCTGGCCAATCAGCCTGATTCCGAGCGGACTGAACATGTGGAGCGTATTAAGCGCGCTCTTGACAGCGGTACGTACGATGTCAGTGGCCGTGCGGTTGGAGATGCCCTCATTAAGCAGGTTCTGACCGACGCCATACTGTAACGTCCGCCTTCCCAGGCTCCTGAATTCTCACTCGCCTAGTCCCTTTCCATTACTTCGAGGGAAAGAGGGGAGGAGGCGATGGATGGCGGCGCACGCCTATGATTACAAGGAGTCTGTATGTCCACGTCCACATTCTTTCCGACGATCACCCAGCTCTGTTGCGTGCTGCACCAAGAGAAGGCCGTCTGCCATCAGCTGCTTGAGACGGTCCACACGGAACGAGCCGCCATCCGGACGCTTGCCATCACCGAATTCCATTCCATCAACTGCCGTCGGCTGTCGATCTTAGAATCGCTGCAGTCTCTTGCCAATGAACGACAGCAACTTGTTCAGGAATTGGCGGTGCACTATGGCCTGCCACCGGTAACGACATCGATCCAGGAACTTATTGACAATGTCCAAGACTCGGCGTCAGAGGACTTACGAACCACCTACCGAAACTATATGACGGTGGCCAAGACCGTCCGCGACGAGATCAAGCAGAACGTGGTGCTCATCGAAGGTATTCGCGGCGTGGTCGATCAAGCGCTGTCGACCGGCGTACCTGCCGTTCCAGGCGGAGATCTTTATACAGCAGATGGACAATCGTTCGTAGCAGGCCGTGTCAACATGCTCATTCATCAGCAGGGGTAATTATGATCGGCCTCACATCTCTCTTTGACATTGCGAGAAGTGCGCTCACGACCTCGCAACAAGCCCTCGTCGTCATCGGACAGAACGTTGCCAATGTGAATACTCCGGGATATTCCAGGCAGGAAGCCGTACTCACAGAACGTCCGCCGCTGAACGGACAGCCCGGCATGGTAGGGACCGGTGTGCAGGTCACATCTATCAGGCGGTATACGGACCAATTCATCAACCGGCAGCTTACGACTGTGCAGCAGAATCTCGGACGGCTGTCGGTGTCGCAAGAAGAGTTGTCCCGCCTGCAAAATCTCTTCGGAGACAGCGACGATCAAGGCATCGCCGCGCGCATGAACGATTTTTTCAGTGGTTTACAAGATGTGTCCACCAATCCGAGCGAGCCGGCGGCCCGTTCTGTTCTGTTGGCAAACGCCGGACAGTTGGCGTCGACTATGAATCAGGCTTCCTCGGATCTCACGACGGCGCGACAATCGCTGAACTTTCAGGTGCAGCAGACAGTGACGGAAATCAACAGCCTGTCGAAACAAATCGCCGATCTGAATAGCCAGATTGTTTCGGCCGAGGCGACGGGCCAGAACGCCAATGATCTGCGGGATCAGCGTGATCTTGCAGTGAATGACTTGGCGACGCGCATCGACATCACAACCGTGGAGTCCGGCACCGGTGCTCTGACGGTCTTTGCGGCACGTGGCCAGGTTTTGGTGGACGGATCCACCGTCCGGGAGTTGAGCGCCATTGAGAATCCGGACAACGACGGGCTCTTTTCGATCGGCTATTCTACGGGGGGCACGCGTCCCTTAAGCATCGACGCACTGATCTCGGATGGCCGCTTACGCAGCCTCTTGGATGTCCGTGACACCACAGTCCCAGATGTGGAAGCCTCATTCGACCGACTGTCAGCGACGCTGGCTAACGCTGTGAATGGTATTCATCGACAAGGCTATGGACTCGACGGATCGACCGGACTCGATTTTTTTAGTCCTCCGGTGGTATCCACGCGCGCCATGACCGCCAATCAAGGAGCCGCTGCGATCACTAGCAGTACGATTACCGCAAACAGTCTGCTCACATTTCATGACTACGAAATCCGCTTCTCGTCTGGGTCCGCCTATTCCATCGTGGACGCGACGACCGGCTCCACGATTAAAGGCAACTATACAGGTACGGCGATCACGTCACCTTCGTCGGACAACCCTCTGTCTATCGTGACGGGTACGAACGATACACTCACGGTCACCGTCGATGGCGTGGCGTCCGGCACGATCACTCTGGGAGGCGCCGCAAGTCCGGGTTTGTCATACACCTCCGGTACGGCTCTCGCGCAAGAAGTGCAGGACAAGATCAATGCAGATGCCGCGCTACAGGCGGCCGGGAAAACCGTGACGGTGGCCTATGACAATACGGCCAACCGGATGGTCATCTCGTCGAATGATACGACAGCCTCATCGGCCGTCAACGTGACAGGCGGCACGGCTCGAACGTCGCTCGGATTGAGTGCCGGCACCAGTACCGCGGCGACCGGTACATATACAAGTCCAGCGACTCTGACCTTCGACGGCCTCAGTGTGACGTTGACCGGCGCAGCGGCGGCCGGAGACGTATTCAAGGTCGACTCGTACAGTCACGCTGCTCGCGATCTGACGGTTACGCTCACGAATCCGGCATCCGTTGCCGCCTCTTCCACACGAGCCGGTATTCCCGGGAACAATACCAATCTCCTCTCGATGGTCGCACTTCAGCAGCAACGATTCGCGAGCCTGGATAACGGTACCTTGAACGATGCTTATCGGGCCGTCGCGGGGGAGCTTGGCATTGCGGCACAGACGGCCAACCGCGAAAATGACGCGAAGGAGATGTTGAAGGACCAGATCGAGACGTTGCGCGCTCAGGTGTCCGGCGTCTCTATGGACGAGGAGCTGGTGAATCTCATGAAGTTTCAGCGGGGGTTCGAAGCCGCTTCTCGTCTGGTACAGCTCACCGACGAAATGTTCCAAACGCTGTTGTCAATCAAACCTTAGCGTCGAGGCTTCTATGCGGGTGACAGAGCTACAGACCTTCGGGGTGCTCACAAATAATCTGGCTCGGGCGCGCGCGCGGGCCCTGGAACTGCAGGAGCAAGTGTCGACCGGTAAATTGGTGCGCCAGCCGTCCGACGATCCCAGTGCGTTCAATCACATCGCGTTGGACAAGGCCTCGCTTGCTGCGATCGATCAGTGGCAACGTAATATTGGTTTTGGGCAGACCAGGCTTAATCTCTCCGACAGCATGCTGAGTCAGGCTTCGGAAACCCTGTCCCGCGTACAAGAGCTTGCCGTGCAATTTCGTAATGATACGAACGGCGCAGCAGATCGGACGGCCGGTGCTAAAGAAGTGCGGCAATTGTTTGCACAACTCCAACAGTCTGCCAATACAGAACTGAATGGTCAGCCAATTTTTACCGGCACGAGCACACACGGACGGGCCACAGGACTTGCAATCACGACGCCCATAACCCTGACGAACGGCAGCAATGATACCCTCATCGTGACTGTCGATGGGACCACATCGGGTACGATCGATCTGACGTCCGGGACAGAATCTTTGACCGGCGCTCAACTGGCGGCACGTGTGCAAAGCCGCATCAACGCCGATACGGCGCTGGTCAATGCTGGAAAGAGTACGACCGTCACATTTGAAGGAGATCGCTTACTCATCGCATCCGACTCGAACGGTGGGCAGTCCTCGGTGCGTGTAACCGGAGGTCTGGCCCGCACGGCGCTCGGATTTGCGGGGGGCAGTGAGACGACCGGCAGTGCGCCGTTTGCGCTTACCGCAACAGTGGCGTCGGCTGTCGGTAATACTGGAGGAGCTCTGGCCGGACAGGGCCGGGTCGTCGACGACAATGCCGCCACCTTGGACGACTATGTCATCCGTTTTACTTCGTCCACTACTTACGATGTGCTGAACGTGACGGCTCCGGTGGCGACGTCGCGTGGGACGTCCAACGTCGGTGGCGCTGCCGTACTCGACGCCGGAGTGGTCAATGCGGCACAGCTCACGCTGCATAACTATCAAATCCAGTTCACGTCCCCGACACAATACTCGGTGGTTGATCAGACGACCAGCACGACTCTGTCATCCGGCAACACCTACGTGTCGGGCGAGGCGATTTCATTCGCCGGATTGCGTGTTGTGTTGGCAAACGGCCAGCAAGGAGGGCCTCAAACCGGAGATACCTTCTCCATTAGTGTGTCGCCTCGGAACGTTCTTTCCAACCAGCCATATGCATCCGGCAGCGAGATCAGTTTCGACGGCATCCGGGTAACGCTGAGCAACGGGACAGGGGCGCCTGCGAACGGCGATCTGTTCTCCATTGTCTCAGGTTTACAGTACCAGGGGGACGCGGGGGGGCAGGCCATAGAAATCGGAACCGGCCAGACTGTGCCGACCAACGTCGCCGGCGATCGGGCCTTTACTGCGGGTGGAGTGGATATATTCGCAAGCGTCAAGCAGTTGATCAGCGCGTTGCGAGGCAATGACGGACAGGGCATCAGCGACGCCCTAGGCAACCTGAACCCAGCGATATCGCAGATTGCAGCAATTCAGGCGGAAGTAGGTGCGACATCGAATCGCCTGAACACGAGCGCAGCACAGCTTGATGAAACCAAAGGCTTCTTTGAACAAACACTCTCGGAAACCGAGGACGTCGATCTGGCGAAAGCCATCTCAGACCTGACTCTCCAACAATATGCGATCGAAGCGGCAAGTAGGACGTTGACCAAGGTATTTGACAACTCGCTGCTGAATTATTTATGAAAAAGAGGGCATCGGGTTGCGCATAACGCTCTTCGGATTGTTCCGACCGATGGTCCCGGCCCCTTCGCTGCTTAAAGTTTCTGTCCGAGCAAGCCGAAAAGGGTTGAGACTCATACCTCTTGCCAAGGAAGGCCGGTATGTTGGTGCTCAGCCGTCGATGTGGAGAAAGTGTCACGATCGGTCCGGACATCCGTGTCGTTGTGCTTGGGGTGAAAAGCGGCCAAGTCCGCCTGGGAATCGAAGCGCCGCCCGCTGTTGCGGTCCATCGGGAAGAAGTCTACGTGAGGATTCAAGAGGAGAACCGGTTGGCCGCAAAGACTCAGGTCGTACCCATCGATGCATTGCGCCGCTTGATCCCTGCGAAATCCAGGATTGCTTCGTGAGGACACAGTCGTGAAGTGCACATCGACTCGTTTTGGAACATTCGAAGTCCGCGACGAAAGCATCTTAGCGTTCCCTTCGGGACTGCTCGGTTTCTCGGAGCAGCAGCGGTATGTCATTCTGGATCATGACACCGAGGCTCCCTTCAAGTGGCTACAATCCGTTGAGGAACCGGCGCTGGCGTTTGTGATCATGGATCCATCCCTGTTTCATCCAAGCTATCATATCGATGTTCCCAACGATGCTTTGGCTGAAATCGAAGCGAAGGAGAGAGAAGACCTGGTGCTGGTTGTGGTCTTGACCATTCCCTCGGATGATCCTGGTCGGATTACCGCCAATTTGCGAGGACCGCTGGTCATCAGCCACAAGACCAAACTCGGAAAGCAGTTGGTGCTCTCGGAAGATTTTCCCACCCGACACCCCTTGTTTCCCATCTCCGGACCTCCATCGTTCGAAATGGTGAAGGTCTCCCACTCTGTAGAATGTCGGGTCTAGCCAATACGTACCCTGACGGTTCCGATACATCCTTTGGTTCACAGATCTACTCCTGACTCCTGACACCGAATTCTTTCCTGATTTGGCTGCCTGAATTCGGAAGATTGCTTTCTCCGAGGAAAAGCGGTAAGCATTTTCGCTGGGCTTAGGCCGATCCGCTGGTTATTGGAAAAGTTTTTGGCATGCGCAAGTCTTCGTGTAAGCATCCCGTCACTGCCGCTATCGCTGGTCAGTTGTACGTGTGACAAGGCAAAGTCGGAATGAGTGAGCCGACCATCATTTGTCCAAGCTGCAAGACGGAGATCAAGTTGACCGAGTCGCTTGCCGCGCCGTTGATTGAATCCACTCGGCGTGAATATGAGAAGCGCCTCGTTCAGAAAGACGCAGATATGGTGAAACGGGATGCCGTCTTACGCGAGCGGGAGGAAGCTCTTTCCAAATCCCAGCAGGCACTCGATGACCAGGTGGCCGAGAAACTCAAGCTTGAGCGAGGCAAGATTGCGATCGAGGAAGGGAAGAAAGCCAAACTCGCTGTACAAAACGACCTCGACCAAAAAGCCAAAGAAGTCACCGATCTGAACGACATTCTGAGGCAACGCGACGCGAAGCTGGCCGAGGCTCAGAAGGTACAAGCTGACTTGCTCAGGAAACAGCGCGAGCTGGACGATGCCAAGCGCGAGCTGGATTTGACCGTCGAAACACGCATTCAAGAGGGCTTGGCTGTGACGCGTGAACAGGCCAAGAAAGAAGCTGAGGAAGGGCTGAAGCTGAAAGTCCTTGAAAGAGAACAAACCATTGTCTCAATGCAGAAGCAGATTGAGGAGCTGAAACGAAAGGCTGAGCAAGGATCACAGCAGCTTCAAGGCGAGGTTCAGGAATTAGAGTTGGAAGCGCTGCTTCGGGCAAAGTTTCCACGGGACACCATTGAGCCCATTGCGAAAGGCGAACATGGCGGTGATGTGCTTCAGCGTGTTGTGGGACCGAACGGTCAGCCCTGTGGGACAATCATCTGGGAATCGAAACGCACCAAAAACTGGAGTGACGGCTGGCTCGCGAAGCTTCGTGAGGACCAACGTGCTGCCAAAGCGGAAATTGCCGTCATCGTCAGTCAATCGCTTCCTAAAGAGGTAGAGACCTTTGGCGTGGTCGAAGGAGTCTGGGTGACTCACCCTAAGACGGTCCCCCCACTTGCTCTTACCCTGCGGCACACGCTCATTGAAGTCGGTTGCGCCCGTCAAGCATCTGAGGGGCAGCAGACCAAGACAGAAATGATCTACCAGTATCTGACGGGGCCTCGGTTTCGTCATCGAGTCGAGGCGATCGTCGAAGCCTTCTCTACCATGCAGGAGGATCTCGACAAAGAAAAAAAGGCAATCATCAAACAATGGGCAAAACGAGAAGAGCAAATTGATCGGGTAATGCAGGCAACAGCTGGGATGTATGGAGACTTGCAGGGAATCGCGGGGAAGACGATACAAGAGATAGAGGGGCTAGAATTACCTTTGCTGGGGGGCGATACGTCAGGGCAACTTTCAATCCCGGAGTAGTTTGGATCGTGGCAGCAAATCGGACATATGAGGGGCGCAAAATAGATGCAATGGGATTTTCATATCCATTCACCAGCAAAGTCGGAGATTAGGCGGCTGTCTGGGTGACGGGCTGATATCCTTGTCGGTAGGATTCAAGTATCCGGACAAGCCGGGCGACCTCGAGTTCGAGCTGCGCGTAGACGGGAGGGGCGTCGTGGAGCGCGTTAAGGCGGCCGACTGCTTCGAGGCGACCGGCGGTGAGCGCAACCTCGGAAGCGCAAAGATTGCCGGCGGTCCCTTTGAAGGTGTGTGCCATCCGCTCGACGGCGATCGAGTCGGCATCGGCCAGCGCCGTTCTGATGTCAGCGAGCATGGTTTGGTGGCGATCGAGAAACAGGCGGACGAGTTGAGCGAACAGCCCACTGTCGCCGCCGATGTTCCGGTACATTTTTGCAGGATCAAAGATTCCTCGGGTTGGGTCGGCCGTTGTGGGAATGAGGATCTGCTTCCCGGGGACCACCACATCGGGCGGTGCGGAAGCCCAACGTGTCAGCGCGCTCCGCAGTTCGTCTAGTTTAATCGGTTTGGCGAGATAATCGTCCATCCCGGTTGCCAAGCAGCGTTCGCGATCGCCCTGCATCGCATTGGCTGTGACCGCGATAATCGGTATGTGCGGAGTTGATTGTGTAACCGTGACTGAACGGTTCACGCTTCCATCGGTCGAGTCACGCGAGGCCACCGACGCTTCACGTTCCCGAATGCACCGGGTTGTCTCAAATCCATCCATGACGGGCATCTGACAATCCATCAGGATGGCGGCATAGTCTCCCTTGGTAAGCGCAGTCAGCGCCTCTTTGCCGTTTTCGACGACGTCCGGTTTGTAACCCAGTTTTTCGACCATCCGCACGACGAGCTTCTGGTTGACGATGTTGTCTTCCACGACCAAAATGCGTCGATGTTGCACATGCTCCGCAACCATATGCCGGGTGACCAGTTGAGGCACGACGGAGTGTGTCAGGGTGTCCTTCGGCGCTTGGCCCTCCGGCAAGCCGAGCACGGTTCGTAGGCAATCGCGTAATTCGTCGTGACGGACGGGTTTTGGCAGGTAGCCCATCGCGCCGGCTTGACGGGCTTGTTCCGCATGGCCACGTTGCAGCATCGAGGTCATCACGATGAGGCGAATCCCGGATCCCGCCGGGTGGCTTTGCAGCTCTCGTGCAAGCTGCAACCCGTCCTTTCCCGGCATGATGACATCCAAGATCGCGAGATCGTACGGTCTTCCCCGCTGCTTTGCCTTTGCGACGCGGTGTAAAGCCGATTCGGCATCCTCTGCGAGGTCGTCAACCATCCCCCAACCTGATACCAGATGGTGGAGGATCAAACGATTCGATTCGTTATCATCGACGATCAAGACGCGCTTTCCGGTAAGATCTCCGGTCGGAAGAATCGCGCGGAGAGAATCCGCCTGTTTCTGAAAGCGCGCGGTGCACCAGAAGGTGCTGCCCTGTCCCTCGGTGCTGCGCACTCCGATCCGTCCACCCATCAATTCCACGAGTTGCTTGGAAATTGAAAGGCCAAGGCCGGTCCCGCCGTATTTTCTCGTCGTGGAGCTGTCGGCCTGTACAAACGGACGGAACAGTTTGGCTTGGGTATTCGGATTGATTCCGATGCCGCTGTCCGTGACTTCAAAACGGATAGCGGCAGTATCGGGTAGGTCTTCTTCGAGATAGGCCTGTAAGGTTACTTCGCCTTTGTCGGTAAACTTCACCGCATTACCGACCAGATTGGTGAGGATCTGACGCAGACGGCCTGGGTCGCCCTTCAGTCCCGTCGGAACCGACGCATGGACCAGTCCGGTCAGTTCCAGCCCTTTCGCCTCCGCCCGCTCGGCGAACTGCGCCAACACCTGCTCGACCGTGGTTCTGAGATTGAAGTCCAGACACTCCAGTTCCAGCTTGCCTGCCTCGATCTTGCTGCACTCAAGCACATCGTTGATCAGCTGCAGCAGCGCTTCGCCGCATTGACGAATGGTTTCGGCGTAGGACTGCTGTTCAGAGGTCAAGGGGGTCTCCATCAACAGGCTCGTCATGCCGATCACCCCGTTCATGGGGGTACGTAATTCATGACTGACGGTCGCGAGAAATGCCGTCTTGACGCGTGCCGATTCCTTGGCTTCGTCCAGGGCTTGGTCCAAACGACGGTTGCTCCGGCGCAGTTGATCCGCGGAGAGTTGGAGCGCCTGCTGCGTCTTATGGACGCTCGTCATATCGGTGGCATAGCCTCGCACGATGCCATGAGTGAGAACCGGGCAAAAGGTCCAGGAAAAACCGGCTTCCGGGAGTACGACGGCTTCATCACGAAACACATGGCCTGTAGCGAGACAGCGTCGTACGATGTCCGGAAGGCTGCGCGGGGCGACGTTGGGAAATCCTTCATCGCTGTATCCGAATCGAGTAAGCAGGGAGATCATCGCAGGATTGGCATACAGTAGATTCATCTGCCGGTCCAGTTCGATCATCGGCAAAGGACTTTCCTCAGCGATCGCGGTCAACCGATCGCGATCCTGTTTCAATTCCAGTTCATGGGACAAGTCTCGAATGCTGATAATCAATACGGTCTTCCCATTGAACGTACCGGGTGCGCAAGTCCATTCTACTGGAACGGGGTGGAAGGCCTTCCGCAAGAGAAGATGTTGAGTCACAGAAGTCGGACGGCGGTTTTTCAGCACTCTGCTCAGCTGCGCGGCAATGGTGGCTGTGTCGGACTGAGTGAGCCTTGACCACAGGGACGGAAAGGACCGGACAGTGGAGGAAAAAAACCGTGGTCCAAGCAACCGATGGCTTTCCCGGTTCACAGCCAATATGGTGAGATCAATACCGAGGATGACGACGGCCAGCGGAAACCCTTCGAGAAGATCAAGGTCCCCGGAAGCTGTAGGAAGCAAGGTTCCAAGTCGACGTCGATCACGTTTACGTTTCCGTTCAGACGGCTTCATCATGCGGCTCGTGAGAGGGTTTGATCCAGGTGTATGCCGATGTTGACACGTTCTTGGACAGGGTCTAGGACACGTAGCACGGTTCGGACTGTGTGGCCGGGAGACGATGGTGTAGCCAGGTCCACCTCGATCGGCGTCGCATAAGAGCCTCCTTGTGGGTCGGTCGTGACTTTGACCAGGGGTTTGAGTCGTTGCTGAGGGTTGACTCCGACGACGACCGCCTGTTCGCCGGTATTGAGCCTGACGAAGCTCCCGACTGGGTAGACTCCGATGCTCCGAATCATGATCTCCACGAGAGATTTTTCGAAATGTCCTTGTTCCCCAGCCATGAAGAGTTGCCGAACGGCATTGTGTGGAATCATCGCCGGACGTACGCCGCGCCGACTGACCATGCCGTCATAAAAATCGACGATGCCGACGATCTGCGCGAGGCGTGAAATCTGATCATTGCCTAGACCGGCTGGAAACCCGTTCCCATCGGCCCGCTCATGATGCTCTCTGACGATGCGCAGGACATCTTCGTGCATGCCGGAATGCTCGGAGAGGAGTGCGACGCCAAGTTTGCAATGCTGTTGGAGAAGGATCTTATCTTGTCCGCCGCACTCTTCCCGCTTGCGAACGAGATTGCGCGGGAGGCGGACATACCCTGCGTCATGGAGCAACGCGCCCATGCCGACCTGTTCTTGCGCGGGTTGATCCAACTCACTCTCAATCGCCACCACGAGCGACAAGATGCAGGTGTCCAACGCATGAGCCGTTAAGGAACGGTCGAACTGCTTAATTTTCTGAATGGCGACCTGCATGGCCATTGCGGCGCGGTCGTTGAGAATTTGCTCCAACACCTTCGAGACGATGGCTTTGGTCGCTTCAGGAGACGGAGGAATTCCCTGCTCCAGATCCTCAAAGATCCGCTCAACCGCTTCTTGAGCTTGTGCATAGATCACGGTAGCCGAATGATCGTCTGATTTCGCCGCAGGTGCGCGATCGGTCTTTTGCTCAGGAGGAGCCGTGACGTCCGGGTTGGCAGAGTGTTGACTTGCAGCATGCTGCGTATTCGTCGAGGCCCCCGACGGGAGGTCGAACCCTTTGTCGGTATCGATGGTCACCATCCTGATCCCATGCTGCTTCATGATTTGGATGGTCTCGAGGTCCTTGATCAGCCGTTTATGGGAGAGGAACGGGGTTCGGTACCACGGGACATCCATTTCTATGATGAACATGCCGGGAATGAGCTGCTCGATCGCGATACGTCTTGTCGCCATACGTCTTTGGACTCCGGGCCAGAAGGGTTCTGATCAGATTTGCCGATAGAAGAGAGATCCACGGTGTTATCGGCAAGCCCGCGCCGAACTTGATCATTGTCTGTAATCAGGATGCGTTGGAATCAGTTCTGAGCCGAAGCTCTCCATCGTGTCCGTTCATCTCAAGATCTATCTGTGACATTCCGATAAAGTTCATCAGAGCCGGTTCCTATCGGCTATATCCTGGAGCGATGGGTATGAACGAGATTGTCGTGTCTGTTCCGTCCGCGGCATCATTTTTGTCGGTCGGACTCCCGTTGAAAATATCCCTTGCTCTTGGTCAGCAGAAGGTCCTGTACGGCACGACGCTTCTCGGCTGGAAAGATCACGCATGGCTTGTCTGCGAATGGCCGATTCAGCTCAGCCATGATCAGGAGATTGCCGGAGGCACTCCTTGCACCGTTAGTTATCTTCGTGACGGCAAGCTGGTCGGCTATCGCAGTGAAATACGCGATTTAATGACCTCGCCGGTGCCGTTGCTGTTCATCGCCTATCCGAAGACCGTGGAGGAAATGCATCTGCGCAAGCATCTTCGCGTATCAACCATTGAACCGATCTTATTGATGAGAGCTGATCACCACAGCGTCTCCGAATCCGTGCTACCTACCAGCAACTATTTCGGGGGTTTGTTAAAGGACCTCAGCGAGGGAGGATGCAGTGTAGCCCTGATCCGAAGGCCTGCCTGGCTGCGTTCGGGAGCAACCGTCCGCTTGGAGTTCGAACTTCCTGGGTTGGGGCATATCACTAACCTGACGGGGATCGTGAAGAATGTCGACATGCGGGATGGCAGCGAGATGATCGGTATCGAGTTTCGATTCAATGAACTCGAGTACATCGAATATCGCGGGTGGGGCGGGTCCGTCCGAAACGCTATTGAACAGTGGACCACGCAGAAATCAGCCGCTCTCCCGCCATTCTGACAACCGTCTTCCACCGTCCTCCGACGGACGTTCTTTCCACATTGACCGGCAAAAACTGCCGAAGAAGTCGTGCATGGGGACGAGGAGCTCAGCTCTAGGCGTGATAATCCAGTGTTAGTAGTGGCACATATTTTGAAGTGCCCGCTGTTCGAGCCCGAAAACGAGTCCGAGGTAAGGAGCGATCGCCATGGATGGCCGCGGTGCAACACAGCATGAGCTGAATCCTCGCTGGTGTCTGGCCTACGACACGATCGATCGCCACGACATCGACCGCCTGATTCAGTGGCTTCGCACGTATCCCCGACTGACGAAGGGAGTCGTCACGCGTGATTTTGAGTCGCGTTGGTCCGGCTGGTTGACCCGCGCTCACTCCATTTACTGCAATTCGGGATCGTCGGCGAATCTCTTGATGTACTACGCACTGCTTGTCTCCGGACGGTTGCGCAATAAGAAAGTGATCGTTCCCAGTGTCGGGTGGGTCACGTCAATCGCGCCGGCGATCCAATTCGGATTTGAGCCCATCATGTGTGAGGCCGACTCGGACACGTTCGGTCTTGACTTGAACCATCTCGAAACATTGTTGAAACAACACCAGGCGCAGACGGTCATGCTGGTTCAAGTCTTGGGTGTTCCACATAAGATGCGGGAGTTGCTGGCGCTGAAAGACCGGTACGGATTTGTGCTGATGGAAGACGCTTGCGCGGCAATCGGAGCCAGCTACGAAGGCCGCAAGATCGGGTCGTTCGGCGATCTGGCCAGCTTTTCGTTTTACTTCGGGCACCAAATGTCCACGGTCGAAGGGGGGATGGTTTCAACGGACGACAAATCGCTCGCGGATCTTCTCCTTATGCTCCGCAGCCATGGGTGGAGCAAGGACCTTGACCCTACGACGCATCGTGCATTGGTTGCACAACACCTGATCGACGATTTCCATTCTCCATTCGTCTTCTATGAACCTGGCTTCAACCTCCGGTCGACCGATATCAATGCATTTCTCGGAATCGGACAGCTCGAAAAATTGAACTGGATGACGGAGCAACGGCGACGCAACCATGCCCGGTATCTCGAACATCTTGGCACACACTTTTACGTGCAGCGGCCTCCGGCCGGCAGTCAAGTGGCGAGTATTTCCGTCGGTTTGATCGCCGATTCTCCAGAGCAACGGCGGCGCATTGTGAAGAATCTTGCCGAGCATGGCATCGAGACCCGCATTTTCTCCGCCGGGAATCTCGGACTCCATCCATTCTGGATCAGCCGATATGGGGTGACCAGTTTTCCTGTCGCCGACCGGATCCACCATTGCGGGTTTTTTCTGCCCAATCATGCGGGGTTGACCACGGACGATATCGCCGCCATTTCGAAAGCGGTCATGGAGGTCGCATGACGGGACCTCTGTTGGTGACCGGCGGGTCTGGTTTGTTGGGGTCGGCAGTGAGGGAGTTGCATCCTCAGGGTGTGTTCTTGGGTAGCGAGGACGGTGACCTACGCCGTCTCGATGTGGCGAAGGCGTTGCTCGAAAAGATTGGTCCGAGCAAGGTTCTGCACCTTGCGGGTTTGGTCGGGGGCGTGAAGGCCAATGCTGCGCAGAACAGTCGGTTTTTAGAGGATAACATGCTCATCAACACGTCCGTGTTGTCGGCGGCGCGCGCGCTCCGAATCCCAAGATTGGTGAGCATCCTCTCCACCTGTGCCTTTCCCATGTTTTCTGACCGCGCCACAACCGAAGACGACCTCCAAGCGGCGCTTCCTTATGACGGCAGCGCCGGGTACGGCTACGCCAAACGGATGCTGGACCTCCATACGCGGCTGGCTGTGAAGGATGAAGGTTTGGCCTGGACGACGCTGACGCCGGTTACCATGTACGGACCGCACGACTCCTTCCATTCCGAGCATGCACACGTCATCGGATCGCTGATCCGGCGATGTTGGAGTGCCAAGACGACAGGAACGCCGTACGTCGTATGGGGAAGCGGCCGGGCTGTGCGACAATTCGTCCTTGCCCGGGACGTCGCACGTGTGGCGCTGGACGCCCTCGATCGACATTGTGAACCCACCACTACGATTATCGCCGCGGATTCAGGCATTACCATCCATTCGCTCGCCGAAGCCATTGCGGATGTCATGGCATATAGCGGCCCGATTGTCTTCGATCGGACCCAACCGGAGGGCGTGCTGATCAAGCGGGTACAGAGCGCGTGTTTCGCCTCGCGCTTTCCGGGATTTCAGTTTACCGATCTCAAAAACGGGCTGGCGGAGACTGTGCGATGGTTCCTGAAGCATGCGTCCTCGGCAGAAACAGCGAGCGCGACGCCGTTGTGCGGCGCGTTCGCGGACAGGAATGATCACGTATGATTGCGACAACCGCACATGTGCTTGTCACCGGAGGAGCCGGTTACATCGGATCGGTCCTTTGCCGACAGCTCCTTAACCGGGGCTATCGCGTTACCGTACTGGACAATTTCTATTACCGACAGACCAGCTTGTTGGACTGCTGTTCCTCCGACGCTTTTCGCGTTGTACGGGGGGATTGTCGTGACCAGCGCGTCGTGGCGGACTTGCTGTGCGATGCCGACATCATTATTCCACTCGCCGCATTGGTTGGAGCTCCACTGTGTGATCGAGACAGAATCGGTGCCTATACCGTCAATCTCGATGCGGTTCAACTGTTATGCAAGCTTTCGTCGCTGAACCAACGCATCGTGTTTCCCGTCACCAATAGCGGCTACGGCATCGGGGAGCAGGGAGTCCCCTGTACCGAAGAGTCGCCGTTAAGGCCGATCAGTCTGTATGGCGAGACGAAAGTGAAGGCCGAACAGGCCGTGCTGGATCGTGGGAATGCCATCACGCTTCGACTCGCGACCGTGTTCGGAGCCTCGCCCCGGATGCGGATGGATTTGCTGGTCAATGATTTTGTGTGGCGTGCCGTCCATGATCGTGCCGTGGTGGTGTTCGAGGGACAGTGTAGGCGCAACTACATTCATATTCGCGACGTCGTGAAGGCTTTTCTCCATTCTATCGAGCAATTTGAGTCGATGAAAAACCGGCCGTACAACGTCGGTCTGGATGACGCCAATCTGTCCAAGCTTCAACTGTGCCGGGAGATCCAGCGCGTGGTGCAGCAATTCGTGTTTTTTGAAGCTCCCATTGGGGAAGATCCCGACAAACGCGACTATATCGTCTCGAATGAGCGAATCCTCTCGACTGGTTTCCGGCCCGACTGGTCACTGGAGCAGGGCATCCGGGAATTAGTGAAGTGTTACACCATCGTGCGCGGGATGGCCTATAGCAATGTCTAGTGAGAGAGAGCCCAGATGATCATCAGCCGCACTCCGTTCCGCATCTCGTTCTTCGGCGGCGGCACCGACTACCCGGTCTGGTTTCGTGAACACGGCGGGGCGGTGTTGGCCACGACCATCGACAAATACTGTTACATCAGTTGCCGATATCTGCCGCCCTTTTTTGATCACAAGACGCGCATCGCGTATTCCAAGATTGAACACGCCAAGAGTAACGCCGACATCGAACATCCCGCCGTCAAGGGCGTGCTGCAATACCTCGACATGACCGAGGGACTTGAAATCCACCACGACGGCGATCTGCCGGCGCGCACGGGTTTGGGGTCCAGTTCTTCGTTCACCGTCGGCCTGCTCCACGCCCTGTATGCCATGCAGCATCGCATGCCGACGAAGGCGGAATTGGCCCACGCCGCCATCCACGTTGAGCAGCAAATCGTGAAGGAAGCGGTGGGTTGCCAGGATCAGGTGCTGGCGGCGCACGGGGGATTGTGCCGCTTGACGTTTTCGCCGACCGGCGACATCGGCTATACGCCTCTCATCATGAAGCCAGAACGGCTCAAGGACTTTCAGAGTCATCTGTTGTTGTTCTTTACGGGCTTCTCGCGCACCGCGTCGGAGATCGCTAAGGAGCAGCTTGCTCAGACGAAGCAGCGTCGCGTCGATCTGTTCGCCATGCTGCAGATGGTGCAGGAAGGCGTCTCGATCCTGACTGGCGACCACGACCTCGCCGAGTTCGGCGAGTTGCTGCACGAAGCCTGGATGGTGAAGCGCGGTTTGACCAGCAAGATCACGACTCCGTTTATCGATCAAATTTACGACGCCGGCAGGGCGGCCGGCGCGCTCGGCGGAAAATTGCTGGGCGCGGGAGGCGGGGGGTTCATGCTGCTCTTTGCCCGTCCGGAGCTGCATACGAAGATCAACGCCGCATTGCCGGGTCTCCTGCAGGTGCCGTTTCAATTTGAGGGCTTGGGCAGCCAAATCGTGTTTTATCAGGAAGAGACATTGGTCAGCCGATCCGCTCTCTGGATTGAAAGGCATGATTCGGGTGAAGTGCCGGAGCAGAGTCTGGGCGGCTGGAAAAGGAATGCCGCATGATGCGGGCGCTCGATTGCGATGTCGTCATTCTGTGCGGCGGGCTTGGCAGCCGGTTACGGTCGGCGGTCGCCGACCGACCGAAGCCCATGGCCCCGATCAACGGCCGCCCGTTCCTCAGCATTCTCGTGGACCGGTTGGTCGAGCAGGGCTGCCGTCGCATTGTGTTCAGCGCCGGCCACAAGAGCGCATGGATTACCGACTATTTCACGCGCGACTCCCGATTCGAAGCGGTGTATTCGGTTGAATCGCAACCCTTGGGAACGGGGGGCGCGGTGGCCTTGTGTCGGTCGCGGTTACACAGCACGGACGTCGTCGTCTGCAACGGCGACACGTACTGCGAAGTCGATATCGCCCACGTTCTGGACGAGCATCGCCGGTCTGGCTGCGTCGCCACCATCGTGCTCGTGCCGTCGGACGGCCGGCAGGACGGCGGAGCTGTGTCGCTCGGGGCCAACCATCGAGTGAGAAGCTTCGTCGAAAAACAATCTTCAGGGGCATATCTCAATGCAGGGTTGTATGTCTTTCAGGCCGACGTTCTCGACCGGCTGGTTCCCGACATGCCGTCGTCATTGGAATACGATGTGCTTCCGGCTCTGGTGCCACAGGGTGTGCACGGCGTGATCGTCCATACCGTAGTCTACGATATCGGCACGCCGGAGCGGTTAAATCTGTTCCGTACCCACGATGTTCATCACCCACGCGATTGCGCGCATACTCTACAAGGAGGACAAGAATGAAAACGGCGCCGTCACCCGCAGTTTCATGCAAGACAACCGATGCCTATGTGAAATTGCGTGCCAAAGCGCAATGGGTCCGATCCACCGTCTTGGAGATGGCGGTCAAAGCCCACAGCGGCCATATCAGCACCGCCTATTCCCAGACGGAATTGCTGGTGGCGCTGTATTACGGCGGGTTGTTGCGCTTCGACGCCCGCAATCCCAAGTGGCCCGGCCGAGACCGCTTCATCCTGAGCAAGGGGCAGGGCGGAATCGGCTTGTATCCTATTCTCGCCGACCTCGGCTTCTTTCCGCTGTCCGAATTGGACAACTTCGCCGGCGTGGGCAACATCCTCGGCGTGCATGCCGAATGGAATATCCCCGGTATCGAAGTCATTACCGGTTCTTTAGGACATGGACTGCCCATTGCAACAGGGATGGCGGAGGCTGCGGCCATGAACCGGGACGACCATCTGGTCGTCTGCTTCTTGGGCGATGCAGAGTTATTCGAGGGATCGAATTGGGAAGCGGCGATCTATGCCGGGCACCGGGGTTACCGCAATCTCATCTGCATCGTGGATCGCAACGGGCAAGGCGTCCTCGGTCCGACGGATCCGTCCGACCGCCGGCTCGCGTCGGATAATCCGGCACTCAATCCGATCGATAAAAAGTTCAAGGCGTTCGGCTTCGAGACGCACGTGATCGACGGGCACTCCTTCGGTGCGATTTTCGAGGTATTGAAGGACCTGCGGTCCACGAAACGCAAAAAGCCGCTGATGATTGTGGCCAATACCGTCAAGGGCAAAGGCGCGTCGCTGATGGAAGGCAAACGTCTGTGGCACTATCGCGTGCCCGAAGGGGCTGATATGGAACTGACCCGGCACGACATCAATCAGACGTAACCGACAATTAACCGAGCGCGCCATCGTCTGGCGCCGAAAGGGATAACCATCATGGGATCGACGAAATTCATTCTCGGCATGCGCGACCGCTATTTCAATGAACTCTATGCCATCTTCCAGCGCGACCCCCAGGCGGTGTTCATCACCGCGGATAACGGCGCGCCGACACTTGACCAGTTCGCCCGCGATTTTCCGGACCGCTTTTTCAACGTGGGCATCGCGGAGCAGCAGTTGATCGGAATGGCTTGCGGTATGGCGTTTGAAGGCAAGAAAGTCTACACGTACGCGATTGCGCCGTTCGTCAGTCTGCGATGCTATGAACAGGTGAAGTTGGACGTCTGTGCCATGAACCTGCCGATTGTCTTGATCGGCGTGGGCGCCGGATACGCCTATGACATCATGGGCCCAAGCCATCATACCGTGGAAGACATCTCCATCATGCGGGCGTTGCCGAATCTGAAGGTCTACAGCATGGCCGACGGCAGCAGCGCGGCCGAATTGGCTCCCGTCGTCCATCAGGATCGGTCACCGCAATACATTCGCTTCGACCGGGCGGGAATCCCGGAAGTATACGGCTCGCGGTCGATCTCGATCGCGGATGGGATGACCGAACTGCGGCAAGGCCGCGACGTCACGATTATCGCGACCGGCGTCATGGTCCACACCGCGCTGGCCGTTGCCGATCTCTTGCGGCAGACCAACAATTTGGACGTGGGCGTGATCGATGCGTTTCGCATCAAGCCGATGAATGCGTCTCTGCTCCGGCGGTTTCTTGTCCATACTCAACGAGTCGTCACGCTCGAAGAACATCTGCTGGCCGGCGGCCTGGGCAGTGCAATCGCGGAATTGTTCATCGACCAGGACATTCGTGTCCCGACGCTCCGCATCGGGCAAAACGATCGGTTTGTCTTCGATTACGGCGGGCGGAAAGCCATTTGGGAAAAGTACGGGCTCGACGTGGGCGCCGTCACCGCGCGCATTCTGAAATGGGTCGGCGGTGGGGCCAGCGAGGAGGTGGGGGCGCTGGCAGCCGTCCCGGTTCTCGAGTCGCATCCGGCGCACTACTAAGAGGAGCCATCGATGACCAGGGATAGAGCAGCCGATGTCGTGCTCGTGAATCCGGGCAGCCGCACGCAAATCTATCAGACACTCGGCGGTGCGCTGAGCGCCATTGAACCGCCTGTATGGGTCGGTCTCATGGCGACGTATTTGCGGCGCCGCGACATCTCCGTGGCCGTCATCGATGCAAACGCCGACGATCTGCTGCCCGACGAGACCGCCAGGCGGATCGAAGAGTTAGCGCCTCGGCTCGTTGTCATACTGGTGTACGGACATAATCCCTCCGCCTCCACACAGGTCATGCCTTCGGCCGGCGCCATTTGCGCCGCCATCAAAGCACGCGACACGGACGCCAAAGTCATGTTGCTGGGGGGGCATGTCGCCGCACTGCCAGAGCGGACGTTGACGGAGGAACAGGTTGACTTCGTGTGTGCAGGAGAGGGGTTAATCACGACCACCGAGTTGCTTGTCGCCGTCGCTTCGGGCACTGAGGACTATGGCAAGGTCCGAGGCCTGTATTACCGGCACGAGGGGCGGATCTGTGTCACGCCGCCTGCGCCGAACGTTCAGGATTTGGACGCCGAGATGCCGGGGCTTGCCTGGGATCTCCTGCCCATGGACCGGTATCGAGCCCACAATTGGCACTGCTTCGGCTTTCTCGATCGACGGACACCTTATGCCTCGCTCTACACGACCTTGGGATGTCCCTACCACTGTTCGTATTGCTGCATTCAAGCTCCGTTCAAGAGCGGGGAGGCCGCTCTAGGATATGCCGCCAACGTCAACACCTACCGGTTTTGGTCTCCGGAGACCATCGTGGCGGATATCGACCGGCTCGTGCTGCGCCACGGCGTGCGCAATATCAAATTTGCAGATGAAATGTTCGTGCTGAATAAGCGGCACGTGACGCGGATCTGCGAATTGCTCATCGAGCGCAACTACGACCTGAACATCTGGGCCTATGCCCGCGTCGATTCAGTCAAGGATGGTCTGGAGGAATTGCTGTATCGGGCCGGTATCCGCTGGCTGTGTTTCGGAATCGAATCCGGCAGCGCTCGTGTGCGCAATGACGTTCTGAAAACGTTCGAGCAAGACCAGATCGGCCGTACCATCGGCCGGGTGCGCGCCGCCGGTATCAGCGTCATCGCCAATTACATTTTCGGTCTCCCGGAAGACGATCTCGACACCATGCAAGCGACTCTTGACCTAGCCATCGACTTGAACTGCGAGTTTGCCAATTTCTACTGCACAATGGCCTATCCCGGGTCTCCTCTCTACCGGCGTGCGCTGGCGGAAGGGTGGCCGTTGCCCCATTCGTGGACGGCATATTCGCAGCACGCCAAGGATTCGCTGCCGTTACCGACCAAATATTTGCCGGCGCGCGATGTCCTCGCGTTTCGCGACGACGCGTTCCACTCATATTTCAATCGGCGGGAGTATCTCGACATGCTGAACGCCAAATTCGGTGCTGAGACAGCCCGGCATGTGGAGGACATGGCGTCAAAGAAACTCGAGCGCCGGCATACTCTAGCAGCCATTGGCCATGAAGACGTTATGACGCCGAGCATGCCTCTGGGCCGGACCCTCGACCGTCACGATCTGTCGGAGTCTTGTTCCGAAGGAGGTCGTCGATGAAAGTCTGTCTCTTGTACCCGACGTGGACCGGCTCCTACGGGTTGTTTGCTCATTTCGCGAGGCGCGCGTCCACCTGGCCTCCCTTGAATCTCGCCCTGCTGGCAGCGACCCTCGAACGCAAGGGCCATGATGTCTCGATCATCGACGGCGAAGCCGAACAATTGTCCTTGGATGAAATGGTACGAACGGCAATCGGGCGCAAGCCGGATCTGATTGGGTTGACCGCCACCAGTCCATTTTTCCATTTGAGCAAGGCCGTTGCTGAAGCCATCAAACAGGCGGCACCGAAGATTCCCATCGCGGTCGGCGGCCCGCATATCACCATCATGAAAGAGAAGGCTTTCTTTCCGGCCTTCGATTACGCCTTCGTCGGCGAGGCCGAAGAGTCCTTCCCGCAATTCCTCGCTGAATATGAAGCGGGGCGAGATATTTCAGTGGTCGCAGGCTTCCTGTATCGCAGACACGGAGACATCGTCTCGACGGGACAACCAGCTGATATCACGGCATTGGACCCGCTACCGTTTCCGGCGAGGCATTTGCTTAAGATGCCGATCTACAAACTCGGCACGTTGAAGGGGCGACTCCCTTTTACCTCTATTCAAACGATGCGAGGCTGCCCTTGGAAATGTATTTTCTGCGCATCCGACGCGTTGAAAACGACGGAGATGCGTGTGCGGTCCCCCCGGTCGGTCGTCGAGGAAATCAAGTCGGTGGTCGCGCAGTTCGGCATTCGCCATTTCGGCATCGTTGATGACGTCCTCACGCTGTGGCGGGAACACATCATTGAAATTTGCGATCTGTTGGACCAGGAAGGGTTGTCCATTACGTTTGAGGGAAGCACCAGAGCAAATTTGGTCGATGACGCGCTCATCGCTCGGCTGGCCAAGAGCGGCTTGATTCGCCTGTCTTTTGGCTTGGAGACGGTGGACGCCGCCATGCGCAAAACGATGAAGAAACAAGTGCCTCTCGAGCACTATGTGCGCGCGAATCGGATCTGCAACGACTACGGGGTGGAGGCATTGAATTCGGTGATGATCGGTCTCCCGGGCGAGACACGGGAAACGGTGCAGGCGACACTGCGTTTTCTCCGCGGAGCGCGTGAAGTCAAGCAGGCCAACTTCGCCATTGCCGTGCCCTATCCGGGAACCGAGTTTCATGACATGGCCGTGAGCGGCACGCAAGGTTTGGAACTCAAAACGCAGGATTTCTCAGAGTATCGCCGGTACGGTTCGGCGGTGACGAAAGTCGGAGACCTCTCCCCCGAGGATTTGATCGAGCTGCAGAATGAAGGATTTGTGAGCATTTACTCCGCGTCCTGGCGGTGGAAACCCATGCTGAAGAAACACGGTCTCTTAGGAGGCTCGCTGATGCTGTTCCGCGTGGCCCGTCTGGTGCTCGGCAAACTCTTTTATAGGCGCCGCTCCGGCACTGCCAATCTCGTCAGCATGGGCGACGGCGGCTTTGCGGCGGTCGAAGGACCGGCTTTGCCGAGCGGGGTCGGTACGCCAAGCACCTCCTCCGTCGCCAGCAGGGGCGTGATGCCGTTGATTCACATCAGTCCCCGGCAAGCCGCGCCCGCTGGTCACTTCGGAGATCCGCGCCATCCGAACGGATGATGACATAAGACCGGCGTTGCAGACATGAGTTCAGTCCGACCCAACATCCTGCTCCTTCAGCTGGAGTTTCCCACCTGGGCAACCGCCAGGCCGTGGACCTATTCGGCCAATTTCGCCATCCAGGAAGGGCTGGAAGCTGCTGGCGCCCAATGCATCACAATTCCCGTCATCGCCGAGATCTCCTGTATATCGCCGAGTTCCTGGGTATACCACGCCCGACAACTGTTCGCCGGAAGAACGTTCGACCAGGTATGGGTTTGGCTGGTGCATGCGCCGCTCGACCCAAGCACGCTCGAATGGATCGCCAACCTGGCCCCCGTGCGTGTTGGAATCGTCATGGAATCACTGCGCTACGCACCGGATGATTATGTCTGGGCACCGCATTTGCGGCAGCGCCAAGCACTCGTCGAAGGCCAGGTCCATTTCATGACGCATGTGCTGACGTTTGACGAGCGGGATGCGGAAGATCTCAACGAACGGGGCCTCGCCAAGGCGCTCTGGTGGCCGTCGATGGTGCCGGAGCGTGTTATCGTCACTCCCTCCACGCAGCCGCTTCATCGATCGGCGGTGTTTCAAGGCACGCCGTACGGGCCTCGTGAACGGTGGGTGAACGACCCTGTGTTGCGCGACCGGCTCACATATCAGAAAGCCGGTCCGCCGACGCAGTATCACCGGTTCTTCGATGAGCTCCAACAGCGGGGGGCCGCCCGCCTGCGGCAGGGCAACGTCGATGAGACTGCGATGCAGCAGTATGTCAGGACCTTGCACAAAGTCCGGCTCGGCGAATTCCAAGAATGGATGGCCAGCCTGTCGCAATGGCCAGCCATCGTAAATCTTCCCTCGCTGGCCAAATTCTACGGCGGGCGGGTGTTTGAAGGTATGGCGGCAGGTCGGCCTGTCATTTCCTCGCGCATCAAGGACCATCCGCGGAATTTTGCTCTTTTCGAGGACGAGAAGGAGGTCTTGCTGTTTCCAATGGACGATCCAGACGCGCTCGCGCATCAGATTCGCCGGGTTCAAGAAGATCCCTCGTTGGCGCAGCAGCTGGCGGCCAATGCCAGAGAGAAGCTCCGTCGATATCACACCGCGGAACAACGACTAAAGGACACGCTCGCCTGGATCGAGACCGGCGTCGAGCCCTCTTACGGTCTCACTGTCTTGCCGTCGACGTCCAGGCCGGAGACACCGGTCTCCCAAGCCGATCACAAAACCACCGTGTTTGTGCTGACGGTGGACGACCCCGCCTTTCCTGCCTGCAAAGCAGCGCTGGATGCGCAGGAAGACGCGGTGTTCCACACCGAGATCATCCGCAATGTGTGTCCGTTCAGTGCGGCGGCACAAGCGATGATTGATCGCTGTCGCACACCGTACTTCATCCAAGTCGACGAAGACATGGTCTTGTCGCCGGATGCCGTGGCCTCGATGGAGGCGGTGATGGCGGCTGCGCCGGACGACGTCGGGATGATCTGTTTTCATTTGTTCGACGAGGATCGCGGTTTGCCGATTCAGGGAGTCAAGATCTATCGAACAGCGCTCATGAAGCCGCTGATGTTCCAAGACGTCAAGGCCAGCGAGATGGATCTCTTGGAGCAGATGGGCCGTCACGGTATCCAATGGATCCTCCATCCGGACGTCAAAGGGCGGCACGGGACGGTCTATACATCCGACACGATCTACCGCCGATACAAGACCATGTACGAGAAAGACATTCGACAATGGAACGTCCTGACGTCCGACATCCGCCGGAAGGCCGACGCGTTCCGGCAATCCGGCGATCCGCTGCAGCTCTTCGCATTGTTGGGCGCGGCGCACGGTATCATCAACGCCCCGCTGGCGGCCGATCGCGAAAAAGACGCCCGCGCCTATGACTTTGCCGAACTCGATGTGTTTAGGCGGCTGTTTCTAACGGATCCGCCGCTGACGCAATCTTATGCCGCCGCGCGGCAGGCGCCGCCCGCTCACGGACCAATCTCCTTCGAACAGGTGCAGTGGAAGGGCGAAATCGATCGAAATCCGATGCCCACGATTGTGGACTGGACCACCAAACGGCGTAACGGATTGCCAACTAAATCAGTATTGATCGTGACGCCGCATTTTTGGCCCTCGGTCGGAGGAGTGGAGCATGTCGCAGAAGACCTTGGAGTCGGACTGTTGGACCATGGATACCACGTCGAGATTGCCGCCTATCCACATGCCGAGCGTCACCAAACGATGTACCGGGAGCTTGCGATCATTACGCTGTCTCCGCACGATCGGCGGGAAGGGGCTATCCATGCCTGTGCGTTGGAAGTGGAACAGCTGATCGGCTCCGGGCGATATGACGCTTGTGTAATGTTGGGCGCGCCGATCAATAGTCTGTTCTATGGAGCCATGACCGGTTTGTTGCCGGACAAGACCAGACTGATCTTTCAGCCGACGTTGAACAAAGAAATTTGCGAGCTGTTGTCGTCCAGCATGAGTCACGCGAAAGACCTGGTGATTCGGCTCACGGCTCGTGCGCATCACGTGGTGGTGTTGTCGGAACAAGGCTGCGATGCCTCCTTCTTCGGCCGACATGGTCTCAAGACGACCTATCTGCCCAACGGCGTCCAGGCCCGGCAGTCCAACGGAGAGTTTCGCAAGGAACACGGAATTTCGTCCGATGCATTCATCATTCTCCATGTCGCGAACCTCTACCCGGTGAAAAATCACGTCGGGTTGCTTGAAGCGTTTGCGTCCGTCCCGCAAGGCGCAAAACTCGTCTTGGTCGGTCACCCGACCGATAACACCGTGTATGTCGAGCATGTACAGCAGGTGCTGTCAAGCCGGCCGGAGGTGCTCTATATTCCCGGTCTTTCGCCAGAGGGCGTCGCGGCGGCCATGCGGGAGGCGGATGTCCTGGTATTACCCTCGCATGCGGAAGCCTCTCCTTTGTGCATTCTTGAAGCAATGAGCCATCGGTTGCCGTGGATGGCGACACCCGCATGCGACGCCGCGCATGAACAAGCCGGCGGCGTGGTGATTCCCTTGGTCGATTTCCGACGGGCCGTAACCATCCTGATGCAGGAACCTGCATTGCGCCGAGCACTCGGCGAAACAGGCTATGCGCATTGGGAAGCCTGTCGCCAATGGTCTTCTGTGCTGGCTGGCTGGATCGAACTGATTGAAATGGGACGCCTGACCAAGTCCTATACGATGCCGCCCGACTTGGTTGAACGTACGACCGCGCTGCAGCGGGCTTTTTCGAAACAATTGGAACAAGTCGAGCCGGAATTCCTCGAAGTGACAACCGCAGGAAGCGGGCGGTCGACCGACGATGTGACGAAACAGACCAACGGAGGAGCCATGAATTCGGACACGTTTTATGTAAACTTGTTCGTCAATGCCCCTGCTTGGTCGTCGCCGCATCCGAACGCTGATGAGGCGGCACGGTGGAGCAAGATCGCGGCCTTTCTGGAATACATTCTTCGTGAATTCCAGCAGAAGGGGCCTGATCGGCGGCTGCGCATCCTGGACGTCGGATGTGGGAGAGGCTGGTTGACGAATCTGGCGACTATGTATGGGACATGCGAAGGGGTCGAGCCGGTCGCCGGCGTCGTCGAGCATGCACGCAAGCTGTTTCCCCATCTTCAGTTTGAAGTGGGGACGGCGGAGATCGTATCGGATCGCGCCGATTTCGAACCCTATGATGTGATTCTGACGTCGGAAGTCATCGAGCACGTGCCTCATGGCAAGAAAGAAAACTTCCTCGCGCAACTATTCAGACTGTTGAAGCCGGACGGGCACGTTGTGCTCACGACCCCGCGCGGTGAAATGTGGGAACAGTGGAAGACCATCGCCCCGCCCAATCAACCGGTTGAAGACTGGGTGACCGAAGAGCAGTTGCGGTCCCTGTTCACCTCCCAGGGCTTCGTCGAAATGGGACTGGACCGTATTCATGTCGAGGTTCCAGGCTTGCGTTATGTGCCGGCACCCACCCCAGCCGATCTCCGCTCCATGAATCTGCTCCCCATCTATCAAGTGTGGTGCTGCCGCAGATCCGCCGACCAACGTCCCATTCTCTTTACGCGCGCACCGAAGGTGTCCGTTGTCCTCCCGACATATAATCGTCCCGATCGTCTCCGGACGGCGCTCGCAAGCCTGGCCACACAGACGTATCAAGACTTCGAAATCATCGTCGTCAACGATGCGGGTTCTGACGTGGGATCTGTCGTGGCAGCCTGCGTCGATCGGCACCGCATCATGACCATCACCCACGATCGAAACCGCGGATTGGCTGCTGCCCGCAACAGCGGACTCCGTGCGGCGAAGGGTACCTATATCGCCTATCTCGATGATGACGATCGTTATCTTCCCCGTCACCTTGAGACTCTTGTCGCCTACCTGGATCGCGACGAATGCCGCGTCGCCTACACTGACGCCTGGCGAGTGCAAGAACGGCAGACCGATGCCGGTTATATTGAGACGGGGCGAGATGTGCCGTACTCCTATGACTTCAAACCGGCCGATCTGCTCGTGTCCAACTACTTTCCGGTTCTTTGCGTGATGCACCATCGAACCTGTCTCGATGAAGTGGGCCTATTCGACGAATCTCTCTTCGCCCACGAAGATTGGGATCTCTGGATCCGCATGGCGACTCGCTTTCCGTTCAAACACCTGCCGGTCAGGACGGCCGAGTTCACCTGGCGAACCGATGGAAGTTCCATGACCAGCGGGACGCGTGAGACTTATTGGCGCACGACGGAGATCATCTACCGGAAATACCGACCCTATGCCGACCTCATCTGCGGTGTGCGTGAAGCGCAGGACAAACGTCTCACCGAGATGCGGGCGGTCGGAAGCGCCAAGCATTGTGTCTGTTCCATCGTCATGCCGGTTTGGAATCGGGTGGAACTCACGAAAGATTGTCTGACGGCCTTGGCCGGATTGAAAGACCAGCCGGAGTACGAACTGATCGTCGTGGACAATGGGTCCACCGACGGCACGACAGATTTTCTCCGCCAACTGAGCGGTGATGTTCGGGTCATCGTCAATAAGGAGAATCTCGGATTCGCCAAGGCTTGCAATCAAGGAGCCGCCGCCGCCCGAGGGAAATATCTCGTCTTTTTAAACAACGACACAATTCCCCAGCCGGGATGGCTGACGGCGCTGGTGGCGGAAGTAGACAGCTACACGGAAGTGGGGATTGTCGGCAGCAAGCTCTTGTATCCTGATGGGACGGTTCAACATGCCGGCGTCGTTCGGGACTGTTCGCGCCGCTTGCCCTATCATATCTACAAGAGCTTTGCCGCCAGCCATCCGGCCGTGAATCAACGCCGAGAATTCCAAATCGTCACAGCCGCTTGCTTGCTGATCAGGCGAGCCTTGTTTGATGAAGTGGGGGGATTCGACGAAGGGTATGTGAACGGATTCGAAGATGCGGATCTGTGCCTGAAAGTGCGGCAGCGCGGTTACGTCATTGTCTATCAACCCCGAAGCGTCGTCGTTCATCTTGAAAGCCAAACTCCCGGAAGGAAACTCCACGATGATGTGAACGCAACTCGTTTCTTGGACCGGTGGGGGGCGCAATGGTGGGCGGGCGACGAAGACCTGCATTTCCATATAGACGGTTACAAATTGAAACGCGTGTTCCGTAACGGCCGCGATGGGGGTGACATCTTGATGTTCAGCGACATCAAGGATCGCGCAGCCTGGGCCCACGTCGCCGCCACCCAGGCCGCCGCCTTGAAACAAGATTGGCAAGCTGTTCGACGTGAACTTAGCCTGGTTTCAGACTGGCCGGACGATCCTGAGATATTGGCCTGGGCGGCATTCATCTGCGAACAGCTACAAGAATTGAAACTGCGACAAACCTTCCTCTCCCGGTATCTTGCCCTGGAAGAAGCTCCAAAGGAACGACTGTCGCTCATCCGATCGTTACTGGAGCAAAAAGATCTGCAGGGTGCAGACCGCCATCTTCAATCGCTGCTCGCGTCTTCACCGAATCATGCGGAAGGGCTCTTGCTCAACGGCATTCTCTGCATGCAACGGGAACAATATGAGCAAGCGGAGCTTGCTTTCGCTTCGGCACGGCAGGAGGGAGCCGATCTCAAGAAATGTCTGATGGGGATGGGAATGGCGGCAATGGGGAGGGCTTACACACAAGGAGCCTGGGAACGGTTTCTTGAGGTGCTGGCCGAAAACCCCGATGATGCCGAAGCGATCCATTGGCTGCTCCGTGCAGGCACGGCGCAAAACCGCTGGCAAGAGTTGGTTGAGCAACTGAGCGCCTATGTCGTGAGAAATCCGGGTGATCTGGCAGTGCGTTTTGCGTTGGCTAGTGTCCTGCTACGTGCCCAGCAACTGGACGACGCTCAGCGAGAATACGAGCAACTGCGTATGCTCGCCCCGAATTATGACGGTCTTATCGAACTCGGCCGGGCGTTGGCGAACAAAGAAGCGGTCCTGGCATACGAAGCATCAAATTCGTAGCGTGTATCCATGGCATCACTGATCGTGCAACTGGCGAGGCTTGGGGACCTGCTCCAGACACTTCCGGCCATCACTTCGTTGACGGCCCGATATGCCGGCGAGCGATTTGACCTGCTCTGCGCCTCAACGTTGACCGATATCGTGTCGTTGTTCCCAGGAACGGCAAGAGCCGTTCCATGGGAGGCGGATCAGTGGCGACAGTGGGCGTTAGGTTGGACCAATTCTCCCGATTCAACAATGACGGCAGCGCAAGACCACATACATCAACTGGCCGCGCAGACCTATGATACCGTGTACAACCTCAATCAGCATCCCCGCGCCATTTTGGCAGCACATTTGCTCGGCAAGCGGGTTGTCGGACCGGGCTCCGCCGGACCGTTATCCGAGAATCTTCCGCCTTGGGGTACTTATCTCAGGAAAATCGCCAGAGAACGGAGTGCGAATCATGTCCACCTCGCCGATGCCTTCTGTGGTTTGTGTGGCGTCATGCCCCCAGGGAGAGTGCCTCGAATTACCCCTCATGCTTCCGATCTTCCAGGAAGTCTAGAGAAAGTCGGCGATCCTCGGTATTACTGGGTGGCTGTGATCATAGGTGCCGGAGACCTTGCTCGCTGCCTGCCCCCTGCGATTTGGGCACGATGGATCGCTGCGCTTCTGAACGCCCATACCGCCGTCCGTGTGGTTCTCATCGGAAGCAGTGGTGAGATCGGACGCAGCCGCGCCATTCAAGAGACCCTTTCGCCGTTATTGTGGGGACGTGTTTGGGATGCAACGGGTCATACGAATCTGCTGCAACTGGCCCTGCTGCTCTCCCGCTGCCATTGGACGATCGGCAGCGATACGGGCTCTCTGCATCTGGCGGCCGCTGTCGGGTGCCGAACGCTCGGTCTATATTTTGCGCGTGCACGTGTTCACGAAACCGGTCCGTACGGAGACCAGCATTGGGTCTGGCAGGCGTCGACATTTGCCCCGGACACCTGGCCAATCGACGAAAGCGTTGATTTCATCGTCGCCCAGACGAGTGCCCCACAATTGACGGAGTGTACCGGTTGGCAGTTATGGGAGGGGCATGTCGATGCGTGGGGAATGAGTTACTCGCGGCCTGGCCGATCGAATGTCTCCGTCGACGATCGAATGGCCGTCTGGAAACGCTGCATGTCGATGGACGATCGGGAGAACGTCCTGCTATGAGCGTGTTTGAAGCGAATCTTCGTAAAATCGTCAAACAATCGCCGGAACTCGCGGCGGCGCTGCGTGCTACACAGGGTGGGCGACTCGAAATTCGACCGGCGAAATCGGGACACCCCACAGGTTTCGCACAGGGCCGCGCCATCCACAGCACCTATGACCCGGTCAAAGAATCGACCTCTTGGGCAGCAGCTCAGATCGTGTCTTGCCGGGAGGGAGACGTCGTCCTCGTGTTCGGGATCGGTCTGCTCTATCACGTGGAGGCTCTCTGCAACGTGCTTCCTCCATCAATTCGCCTCGTGGTGGCTGTTCCCGACTTGGTCGAATTGCACGACGCCTGTGCCGTGAGGGCGTGGGGAGATTGGGTCAGGCGTGTGACCTGGGTGTGGGGAGTGCCTCATTCCATGGCCAGGCATACGATGGAACTCGGATCTTCCGTGAGGCTCATAACCTATGTGCCGGCTGCCCGATTACATCCCGATGCGCATGCCGCAATCGAGGAGAGTTTGCGACGCTCTATCGCCCATGCTGCTGGCGGTCAGCTTCGAATTGCCGTTGTGGGTCCGATTTATGGGGGCTCTCTTCCGGTCACCAGATCTGTCGTGACGGCTCTGGAATCACTCGGCCATCACGTCGATTGGATCGACCATAGCGCGCATGCTGCCAGTTACCAGGCGCTGGCCCGTTTGAAGGATGCCCGCCACCGACAGGTGATGCAAAACAAGTTCGCCGAATTTCTCAGCCAGTTGACTCTCGTGCGGATCGCGGAACGTCCGCCGGACCTGGTCCTGGCCCTGGCCCAGGCGCCGATGACCCTGCCGGTTCTCGAACATATTCGGAAGAAGCATTTTCTGACCGCCATGTGGTTCGTCGAAAACTACCGCCACCTGACGTACTGGCAACAGATGGCGGCGGGGTTCGATTTCTGGTTCGTGATTCAAAAAGGGGGATGCCCGGATGCGTTCCGTCATGCCGGGGCCAAGGAGATCCATTATCTCCCTGTGGCAGCGGACCTCGCGGCACACAAGACGGTGTCGCTCACTTCGGATGAGATGGAGGAATTCGGAGCCGACGTCTCATTTGTCGGCGCAGGATATGCGAATCGAAGGGAGATTCTACCTCAGTTGATCACACCCGAATGGCGATTAAAAGTGTGGGGAAACGAATGGGACGGGGCCACCGCCATCGAACCCGTCTTGCAACGAGGGGGGGTGCGGATAGACACCGAGACCTGCATCAAAGTCTTCAACGCCACAACCGTCAATCTTAACTTGCACTCGCATACCGGCAAAGGACTCGATCCTGAAGCCGATTTCGTCAATCCCCGAACGTTCGAGTTGGCGGCGTGCGGAGCCTTTCAACTCGTCGATCACCGCTCGCTCCTCGGTGAATTGTTCACTCAAGAAGAGATGGCGACATTCCGAACGATCGAGGAGCTGCCACAGCGCATCCGCACAGCGCTCCATGAAGCGGATATTCGAAGGGAGATGGCACGGGCAGCGTCCGATCGTGTGGTACGTGAGCACACGTACCACCATCGAATGAAAGAACTTCTGACCCAGGTCGGCATGGCTCAGCCCGACCGCGTCGGAACCATCCTAAAAGGGGAGCGTGAAGCGGCGCAGCTCAGCCGGCGATGCGTCGATCATCCAGAACTCGTCCCGTTGCTCAAGAATTTTTCCGTCACCCAACGCGTGGAACTCGAACAGGTGGCCGAGCGCATCCGGCAGGGTGGACCGACGGCGACGTTGTCCCGAGAAGAGTTGTTGGTTCTCATGCTGGACGAATATCGAGCACAGACCCGAGATCTTATATGAGCAAGCAGATACTCATCATTAACATAACACGGATGGGCGACCTCGTGCAGATGAGCGGACTGCTTGCCAGATTGCAGACGGAATTCCCCGGCGCATCGGTCGATCTCGTCGTAGATACCAAGTTTGCCCCAGTCGTCTCGATGCTGCCCGGCCTTCGGCACATTGTCACGTACGATTTCCATGGTCTGATCGACGACACGCGGGCCATGGTCAAAGACCTCGTCGACGTATACCGAACGATGGCGAATTGGATCAAGCCACTACTGGAAGTCGGCTATGATCGCATCGTTAATCTGACGTTCGATAGGCGGAGCGCGCTTCTTGCCAGCTATATCGGTGCACCTGATCTGCGCGGCGTCGTCTGCGCACCGGACGGCACTCCGATCGTCAAGAACCAGTGGATGTCCTACTTTACCGATTGCCATGCCTATCGGCGGTTCAACCGATTTAACCTGGTGGATATTTACGCCCTCGGCGGAAGCGGACCGGGGCCTGCGGATCTCTTGCCGCTTTCGGTTTCACGAGATGCCATGGAATGGGCCCAATCGTTCCTGCACTCCAATCTCCCTGGTGTGTCGAACACGATTGCTGTACAAGTCGGCGCCAGCGACGTCATGAAGGCGTGGCGTCCCGAATACTTCGGGAGGACCATGGCTTTGCTCGGTCGGAAGGCAGACATGGGCTTTCTTTTGATCGGTACGGAGGAAGAGGTCAGCGCTGTGGAGCAGGCGCGACTCGTCTATTGTGAGGCAGGCGGCAAGGCCGTCTGGTGTAATGCGGTCGGCCGCACTAATGTGGTGCAACTTACGGCTTTGTTGACCCACGCTCAGCTTCTCCTGACGAATGATACAGGGCCGATGCATCTCGCCGTCGGTGTCCGAACTCCTGTGGTTGATCTATCCGTTGGACACGTGAACTTTTGGGAGACCGGTCCATATGGACCCGGGCATTGGGTGATCCAGCCGGAACTGCTCTGTGCTCCGTGTGGATTCGACCGAGTCTGTATGCACCAGGCCTGTAAGGATCAAGTGGACTGCGAGGATATCGCTGCCGTGTGTCGACATGTGATACGAGCAGGGCCGTTACCGACCCCTATGGGCGGCATCAGAATTTACGAATCCGGTATCGATGCGGATGGGTTAGGCACCTTCACGATCAGATCGGGAGCCACTGATCCTCAGACCGAATGGTATGCCCGTTTTTGGAGGCGTTTTTGGTATGAGTCGTTTACGGGCCGGTCTTCGGCGGTAGAGTGGCCAGCGGGGGATCCTCCGGATCGCGAGGATGTCAGTCTGATGCTACGGGCATTCAGGCCGGCATTGGCCAAACTAGTGTCTTGGTCCGAACAGCTTGACCGTCTTTGCCAGCGGCAACCGCTGCCGGTGGCAGAATTAAAAGCCGTCCAAGCAGTATTACTGAAAGAGCAACAAGAGCTTGTGGCATCGGCGATGATGAGCTCGCCCTTAATTCCCATTACAGTCGCATTTCTACGGGAGATTCACAATAACGATGCTCAAGACCTCATGCAAATGTCGGCGCGCCAACTGCGCGCGCATCATGTGTGGCAAAAGCGGGTAGCAGACGTCGAGCAGTGCATTGAACTGCGTCCGCGCATGCCGGTTTCCACTCAACTGATTACGCCGGTCGGACCTGTGACGGGTGCCAATCACCTTCGCGGTTAAGGACACAATTTGAGGAAGGAGAAGCCATGGAGATTTCACTAGATGACGAGCAATGGACGGTTCGGGACGATACTTCCCTTATCGAGGCATTGGCTCAACTGAGCGAAAAATCCCGCGGCAAGGGACGAATCGTCACCTCATTAAGGATTGGAGGCCGTCTCTGCACGGATCGTGATTTGGTCCCTGAATTTCTGGCATGCTCCGGGGCGGAGACTGGTCCAGTCGAAGCGAGTTCGACTTCGGCAGCCGACATTCTCCTTAAAGCGCAGGACACCATCGAACAGTTCGGCAAGTTGCTCGAACATGAGGGAGAAACTATGGTTCTTCTTATGCGGAGTGGTACGATCAGATTGTCCTCGCTGGATTGCTGGTTAGGGAAGCTGGCTGAGTACATTGAAATCGTAGAGCGTTCGATCGAGATGCGGATTCCCGGAATACCCCACGATTCACTCGTGCCATGGACTGAGCAATTTATCGAAGCCCGAGGCGTTCCCGACATCGTCCGCATGGCGGATCTGCTCGAATATGAGCTGCTGCCGAGGATCAGGCAATGGGGAACGAACCCGCAATCCATGGGTATTCATTGAACATTGTTGCAGCGAGAAAAACTCCGCCGGTAGTTCTCAAGTCAAGGCCTCCTTTGACCGATAAGGCAATCAGAAGATTTGGTCAGCGTGGCCGGGAATGCGGCTGAATGGCGCTGACTCAGTCTCGAACATTCCTCGGCACGGATGCGCGAGGAGCTTTAACGGCAAGGTGTCTTTTCCGAGGAGGATTGGTCCATGGCAATTATCGTAAACAACAACCAGGCGTCCCTTGCGGCACAACTCAATTTGTCGAGAAACACGGAAATGCTCACACGTTCCGTCGAGCATTTATCCTCCGGCCTCCGCATTACGAGGGCTGCCGATGACGCCGCCGGATTGGGGATCTCGTCAAAGTTGAATGCGCAGATCGTCAGTATCAACCAGGCGACTAGAAACGCGAACGACGGCATCAGCTTGACGCAGATCGCCGATGGTGTCGCCGGGACAATCAATAATCTGTTGACCCGTATGCGCGAACTGGCTTCCCAATCGGCCAGCGGTGTCTTGGGCAACACAGAGCGGTCTTTCGTCGATCAGGAGTTCACGGCCCTGCGCTCAGAAATCGACCGTATCTCGAGCGTCACTCAATTCAATGGTCAGGCCTTGTTGAGCGGTTCATCTCTGACATTCAGCGTTCAAATCGGGTATCAGAGCAGCAGCAACGATACGTTATCGCTGTCGTTGGCGTCGCTAACTACCAGCTCTCTGGGCATCTCCAGTGTAAATGTGTCCACTTCGTCCAATGCACAAAGCGCGTTGGGCAATCTTGACAGTGCCATCAGCTCAGTAGCCTCAGCACGAGCCACCTACGGCGCCACCCAGAACCGGTTTAACGCGACGATCGACAGCTTGCAGGTGACGAGCCAGAATCTCACCGCAGCCGTCTCTCGTATCCAGGACGCGGATATCGCATACGAGACATCGCAGTTCACTAAGAATCAGGTGCTCGTACAGTCTGGTATCGCGGTATTGGCCCAAGCCAACGCGCTGCCGCAGCAAGCACTCGCCCTATTGCGAGGCTAAAATTGACTCTCTTCACCCGCCCTCTCCCGGTTCAGGGGAGGGGCGCGGTGAAGAAGTTCTTTTTGAGGGAGTTCAGCCATGGTCCAGGGTGTCACACAAAAGCCGGACCTTTCCTATCCAGTCGAACGCCCGGTTCAGCAGCCTCATCGTGCGGCTGTTGAACTTCCTCGTCCATCAGTATCGACACAAGGCAACGCACAGTCGACGCCGGCAACCCCTAATGAAGTCGTTCATGCGATTCAGCACCTTTCGAAGGAGTTGCAGCAGGCCGGAGATCAATTACAAATGTCTGTCGATTCCGATCTCGATCGCGTGATCGTGAAGATCGTGGACAGTCAATCGGGGCAAGTGATTCGACAGATTCCAGCAGAGGAACTTATCAACTTGGCAAAGCAGCTCAAAAACCTCAACGGGTTGTTCGTAGAAAAACATGCATAAGGAGCAAGCATGACGACGCCAGCGGTCAGTTTCGGGGGACTCGGCAACGGATTTGATTACTCACAAGTCGTCAATGCTTTGGTCCAGGCGGCGTCGGGCCCGCTCACCCGGTTTACGCAGACACAAAATACCCTTTCGGCGAAGTCGACGGACTACACCACTCTATCGACGAAACTACAGTCTCTTCAGAGCGCAGCGAGCGCCTTAAATGTGATCAATTATAATCAACCTTCCGCCTCGGTCACCGATTCCACATCCTTGACGGCGACGGCGTCATCGACCGCCACCACCGGTACCTATAGCATTCAAGTGAGTCAATTGGCACAAGCCCACCAGATTGCCAACAAAGCGGCGACAGCCGTGACCAGCATGACCGCCTCTATCGTCAGCGGCCCATCGGCAACCTTCTCCTTCCACATCGGCTCAGGTTCTGTTCAAACAGTTACGTTGAATGCTGGTGCAAGCATCCAGGATCTGGCCAACGGCATCAATGACCTAGGAGCTGGGGTGAGCGCATCGATCCTCAATACGGGCACGGATGCCGCTCCTTCCTATCGGCTCATTTTGACGGCCAACAGTACCGGATCCGGCAGTGCCATCGTCGTCACGGCGGATGGAACGTCCATGGATTTTCTGAACTCCAGCGGGACTGGCGGCGCCGATACGCTTCAAGCGGCGCTGGACGCACAAATCAAAGTGGGTGATCCCAATCTGAATCCGGTGACAGTCATCCGTAGTACCAACGTCATTTCGGATGCAATTCCCGGCGTGACGCTGAACCTCACCAAGACGACCGGAACCGGATCCGTCAATGTCAGCATCACCCAGGATTCCAGCGCCGTCAAAACGAATATCAAAGCTCTTGTGACGGCCTATAACGATGTCGTGAATTTCATTGCCAGCAAGAGCACGTACGATTCCAAAACAAATACGGGTGGAACGTTCTTTGCGGAAGGAACGCCCGATACGGTGCTCAGCAAGTTACGATTTTCCCTCAGCAGCGCGGTGTCGGGCGCCACGACCTATACCAACGTGGGCCAGATCGGTTTTCAAACTAATAAAGACGGAACCATTACCCTCGATGATGCGGCGCTGAGCTCGGCATTAAACTCCAACTACGGCGCAGTGAAAGCGCTTGTGGGTGGACAGATCGGGAATCCGGGTATTGCAACGCAGCTGAGCAACGCCATAGACGATCTCAACGATGTGGCCGGTGGGGTTCTCACACTCAAGCAAAACTCGTTGACGGACAAGATCAACGATCTGACAGACCGAATCGCAACTCAGCAGGAGTACATCGCTCAGTATCAGCAGCGGCTTCAGTTGCAATTCGCTCAACTGGATAGCTTGCTTGCTGGCATACAAGGTCAGATCGGCTTCTTGACGGCCAATTCCAACGCTCAGAGCGGCGCCACGCTGCAATCGAGCCAATCCACCACAAGGACTGCATAATGTTGACGCTTAGCCAGGGGGCGCACCAATACCGTCAGACTCAAGTCCTGACGACGTCGGGAGTCCAATTGATCGTGCTGCTGTATGATTCTGCCATTCAATCACTGGAACTCGCTCGCGAAGGCATGAGTCAGAACAATTATCAGGATAAAGCGCGCTTTCTTGGACGGGCAGTCGCCATCGTAACCGAGTTGTCAAACGTCCTCGACTTTGAAAGAGGCGGCGACATCGCTAAATCTCTTTTTCGTCTCTACGACTATATGTTGGCGGAGATCCTTCAAGCCAACCTTCGCAATAATCCTCATCGCCTGACCGGACCATTGCGCTGCCTGAACACGCTTCGTGAAGCCTGGCGGGAGGTCGCCGCTCGCCAGATGACTTCGGAGTTGAGATGATGACCGTCCGGCCAGCCGATCAAGGAGCGACCATTGCTACAGAACTCTTTCGGCTCACTCTTGCCGCAAAAGATGCGGCTGACCAGGGTCGATGGGACCTTGTCGAAGCTTGTTATGCTCAGCGAGGCGAACGGCTTGAATGGGTCGTGTTATCCACGTCGGAACTCGGCCGCCTCGTGAGACTGGATGAAGAGATTGTGCAGCGGATCAGGCTCGTTCAATCGGCGTTGAGTTCCGCGATTCAAGAAACGGCCAGGACCTGTAGACGTCTTGAAGGATTGCGTCAGGGAATCGGTGCACGGTCCCTGGATTCAGGGACGATCCTCTTGAAAGCGTGATCTATGAAGAGTCTTCATATTGATCGATATCAGTCAGCTTCACAACCTTGTGCGAATCTCCCAGCGGAAGTTGCAATTGTCACGACGACCCGGAACGGAATACGGACAAGGTGAGCCCTCAATCGACTTTGTCAGGACTTCATCAATTGACACAGTCCATAGCGAGTTTCACCGAAACCGACGCCGTCGTCAAAGGGTTCTTGTCCGGATTATCCCAACTGATTGCTGTAGATGTGATTGGACTCGCCAGGACTAATCCCGAACAGGGATGGACTTGGTCGTGCGATCACGATCTGATACGGGAAGAATTGGTTCGAACGCAACTGCTGGCCACACTGGGGCATACGCCGCAACGTATGACGTCGTCTCACACTGTGCTGCGGCTCGTTCGTTCGGTCCACGAAGTCCCCGATCGTGTATCGCCTCAGATGCCGAGCGGTTCGAAACATGGGTCCGTCAGCACACATAAAGTTCCACTCGCAATCGGACCGTATGGGACCGGCATTTTATATCTCGAACGAGACGCCGAGCATCCCTTTACGGAACAGGAAGGACAGCTCCTCGCCATTGTCGGGGCATTACTTACCTTGACCTTGCGCAACGCCGATTCGTACCAGCGTCTGCAAGACGTGGCCTTACAGGACTCATTGACGGGCGTCCTAAACCGCCGTGGACTGAGTACACCGCTTGCCCGAGAATTAAAAGCTGGATTGCGGTATGGCGTACTAGCTTGCCTGATACTTCTGGATTTGGACTTTTTCCAGGCCGTAAACGATCGTCTCGGTCATACGGCAGGGGATAACGTGCTCAGAGCGGCGGCCGATCTGATACGGATGACGGTGCGCGAGATCGATATCGTCGGTCGATACAGAGGCAACACCTTCGCGGTCGTGCTGCCCCATACAGATCGGCAGCAGGCGCGAGCCCTTGCGGAGCGGTTGCGAGATCGCATCGAGCGACATCCCTTTGCGATCGAGACCGGGCAGGTCCGTACCACGGCAAGCATCGGCTTGGCCGCGGTTCCGGATGCCGCCGTGGCTTCCATTGCGGAGTGGATGATGATCGGCAATGCCGCCCTGAATGATGCGAAGGCCCAAGGACGAAATCGCGTGGTCCTTCATGTCCAGAAACCGCCGGCATTAGCGTGCGCTGTGGCCCTGAGTTGTGCCGCATAACGTCGAAAGTAGCCTGACCATGACGTCTCCAGTCACGACACCTTCCGTACCATCCAAGAATTCTGCAGATGAACGGCGAGAATGGATCAGAATCGATGACCGGGTGCTGATGGAATATCGTTTGCTGGCCGAAACAGGAACTGTCGATGCTGTCGAGGGCGGCAACACCACTCCGGAGATGATTTCCGCAGCAGTCACCAAGCCGACTGCGGATCTGTTGGCCCGCACAGGAGAGTCGCTCGTCGGTTCACCGGTGCTCCCATGGATCATGAAAGTCGACTATTTGCTTGAAGTCATCCTCAATTCTTTGGCGATGTGCCAACCGTCGAGCGTCACCATGGCACGACCGACGGATGTCAATCTGAGCGGGGGAGGGGTAGGGTTCGTCTCCCCTCGGGAATTCACCGCCGGCGATCAACTCGCGATTAAGTTGATTCTTCCACCATTCATTCTCATCCAAGCCATGGCGAAAGTTATTCGTTCTATCCCTCAGGCAGACGGACAGGGATTTGCGATCGCCACTGAGTTTGTCGACCTCAAGGCCGACGATCTGGAGCATCTGATCCGTCACATTCTTCATACACAAGCTGAGCGATTGAGAGCCCGCCGGGCTTCCGCTCTGTAGAAAACGGTCGTTCCAAAAAAACGCCAGTTATGCCGCTTGAGCGAGGTCGCGAGCACCATCTGTTTCCCCTTCCGTACCAAGACAAGAGCCAGGTTGACCGAAACCACACTTTTTCCGACTCCGCCTTTTCCCGGCGCAACCGAGATCACACGCGCCATTGAGTTCAGTTTCTATTGGTTTGGGTTCAGTAGGCATATCCTTTGTCGGTCGGTCGTGAGAAACATGAATGGACCTCATCCATCCGAGTGGAATGGGTAAGAAATGTGGTCGCTGTTCCCGATCCGCTTCTATCGGACGCTCAAGTTTTTGAACCGCCGCGCCGATACCTCAGTCGTAATGAATAATGAAGTATCCACAACAACAGCGATCCAAGCCGAGGAGGCCACCGCACGGGAGGGGGAAATTCTAACCGTGATGGAGGTGGCTCGGTTCCTCCGGGTACCGAAGTCCACCGTCTATAAGCTTGCCCGAGTTGGTGAACTGCCGGCGTCAAAAATTGGAAAACACTGGCGTTTCGTTCGCCGTGATATCCATGAATGGATGCATGGTCGGTCTCGGCAAGGTTAGAGATCCGCGAGTCGCTGTTTGGTTCATCGGCAGAAAGCTCGACTGTCCCTTTATCAGTCGGCAAGTCGCCGGGGTCATGCGTGGAGACATGATCCTGCCGAAGTCCGGGGGGACAAGCTTCTCCACACACGTCGATCATTTCCCACCCATGCAGCGAAGGCGACAATACCTCGAACCTTCCCGGCTCAGGTCGCTCGGCGAATGTACCGATATCCGATGAAGTGCCGAGAGACCATGGAGAAAGTCCGACCATCTCATCATGGACGGGACCGTCGGTCATCGCCGCTATGACAGTAGGGTAAGAAAAAGGAGGCGTTATGCCAGCCGATTCCAATATGAAAATCCTTGTGGTCGATGACATGGTGACGATGAGAAGAATCGTCAAGAATATCCTGAAGCAATTGGGATTCGCGAATGTCGAGGAAGCGGAGAACGGACAGGAGGCGCTACAGAAGCTGCGAGCTGATACGTATGGTTTCGTCGTGTCCGATTGGAACATGCCGGTCATGACGGGCATCGACATGCTTCGTGCGATCCGGGCGGACGAGAAGCTCAAAACAACGCCCGTCTTGATGGTGACGGCAGAGGCACAACAAAGCAACTTGGTCGAGGCGGTGCAAGCAGGTGTCAGCAACTATATCGTCAAGCCGTTTACAGCCGAAACTTTGCAAGAAAAGATCATGAAGATTTTCAAATAACCCATGCTCAAGCAGATCCGTGCGCACATCGGAATAAAGAGGAACTGTGCACAACCAAGAACATAAATTATACGATGAACTCGGCGCCTTGGCCCGTTTTGTCGACCACGCGATGAAAGCCATCTCGACGGCCGTCCCCCAGATCATGTCCAGCAGTACGCAGCTTCCGACCGCTGCCTCTCATTTGAGCGACCTGAGCAAGATGACGGAGGACGGCACACTTGAAGTTATGCGTTTGACCGAGATGATTCAGGATAATCACGGGAGAATCGCCAAGGAGCTCTCGGCGATCGTCGAGATTCTGCGGGCGATGGATTGCGCGACCCTTGCGGGACGTCTCGGGAACGTGACCTCCGTTCTCGCGCAAGACGGCAAATGTCTGACGGAGATCATGACGGCCTTATCCTTTCAAGATCTGGTGGCTCAACGTGTGAAAAAACTCGTTGCAATTCTCGACGAAGTACAAGGAAAACTGATGGAACTCATCGTCGTGTTCGGATTACAGGAAAGCTGCGAATCGGCACGTGACGCCGGCACAGCCGGGTACTTACTGAAACAATTCGAGGAATCGAAAACGACGGCCATGAAACAGAAGGTCGCCGACGACATCCTGGCCCAATTCGGGTTCAAATGAGGTATCCGCACAATGGATATTGCAACAATACTCGGGATGGTGATCGCATTGGGTTCCATCCTCGGGGGGCAGGTGCTGGAAGGCGGCCACGTGAGTTCGATCCTGCAGCTGACCGCTTTTATCATCGTGATGGGCGGAACGGCCGGCGCGATCTGCATTCAGAATCCGCTGCCGGTCGTCATCAAAGCGGTCGGCGCCCTGTCTCTGGCGCTTTCCGGCTCCCATATCGATAATAAAGGAACGATCAAACTGATTTTGGATCTGGCAAATCTCTCGCGAAAGCAAGGGTTGTTGGCACTTGAGGGTAAACTCAAAGACATCAAAGACCCCTTCATGAAGAAAGGCATTCAGCTGATCGTCGACGGCACCGAGCCGAAAGTCGTACACGAGATTCTTGAGATTGAAGTGGAACACCATGAGGAGCAAGGCATGATAGCGGCCAAGGTCTGGGAAGCGGCCGGAGGGTACGCACCGACCGTCGGCATCCTCGGCGCCGTGCTGGGGTTGATCCATGTGATGGAAAATCTCGCCGATCCCTCGAAGCTGGGCAGCGGGATTGCAGTCGCGTTCGTCGCCACGATCTATGGCGTGGGAGCGGCGAACCTCTTCTTTCTCCCACTTGCCAACAAAATCAAGCTGAAGCTGAAAGAGGAAGCGGGGGGCCGCAATCTGATCATCATGGGGCTCGTCGGACTCGCTCATGGTGAAAATCCTCGGTTGCTGCAAGAGAAATTGGAGAGTGTCCTTCCACACGGCGAACGGACCAAGGAGACAAAGAAGTGAAGCGTAAAGCGTGAAACGTCATGCTCAAAGTCCAAACCAAACGTTTCACCTTTCACGTCTAATGGTTTACGCACATTATGGCCAAGCATAAACACGAAGAACACGAAAATCACGAGCGGTGGCTGGTCTCGTATGCCGATTTCATTACCTTGCTGTTTGCATTCTTCGTCGTGATGTACTCAATCTCGTCCGTCAACATCGGAAAGTACCGAACCGTCAGCGAATCGATCAAGGCGGCGCTGAATCCGCTTGCTAACCACTCGGGTGCGAACCAGATAATCAGCGTCGGTGAAGCAAAACTGGCGCTGCAAGGGCGGAATCCAACCGACGCCAAGGAAGTCATGATTCGCCGTATCCGCCAACTGACCCAAGTCATTAAAGATAAGCAACTGAAAGACATGGTGGCGTTCGTCACAGTCGTGCAGACGATCAATGGAGACATCGTCATTACGATCCCTGATCGACTGCTTTTTAACAGCGGAGAAGCGACTGTCCGAGCGGAAGCTCTTCCTTTTCTCGAAGGATTAGGCGGAGCTCTCCTGGAATTGAACCGACATACGCGCGTCGAAGGGCATACGGATAATGTTCCTATTCGGACGGCACAATTTCCTTCCAATTGGGAATTGTCGGCTGCTCGGGCGGTGATGGTTGTACGGGTGCTGTCTGAACTCTACGGGGTACCAGCGGATCACCTAGCAGCCGTGGGGCATGCCGATACCAGGCCTCTGACGGCCAATTCAGATGCTGAACAGAGGGCCAAGAATCGTCGAGTCGAAGTCGTCATCCTTGAACAGGCTCCGGCTGCTCCAATTCTTCAGTCCGGCGATGAATTAGAGCAATCCGAGCAATCGGCGGAAGATATGCCGCAAAATCCATCCCAGCTGGGTCCGGAGTTATCGGGCGAAGGCCGATTCCAAATGCCGTAGGTTGAGATGTTGCAAATCCCTCCAGCATCGTTCTCGCGAGGACATTGCCGCCTCACCCAGGACACCGGGCGCTCCCGGATCACGGCCCGCTCACCATCTTACGGGCGTCCACAGACGTGCCATACCTTATTCGGTATGGCGTGGACCTCGCGCCCGTCCGCAAGCGTGAGGCTCCTTCTTCGTCGCGTCGCGCACCTCTTTATCATCGCGCCGTGCGCCTCAAGTCTCGATCAAAAGCAGCCGACAATATGATCCAGTGATTTCAGCGAATGGGGGCTTACGACCGATGACAGACGGACGATCTTCGTCTCAGACACACCAGGCTGAAGGGCAAAACGCCAGGCATTTTGCGCCGATGGGCGATCTCACCATTTTTGAGGCGGCGGAATTTAAGGAATCATTAGTGAAATTGTTTGCCAACGATGGATTAGTATCGCTGGATCTCACCAGCGTTGCCCGAGTGGACACGGCGGCAATTCAGCTGATGCTGGCCGCGCGCAAACAAGGACGCATGTTCGTGACGGGTATCTCAGATGACCTTCAGACAAAATTGAATCAGCTTGGATTTACCGACCCTCTGAGCGAGTGAGGCGCATGCCGTGGAGGCCGAGACAGTGCCGGACGGCAAGTGCGACGTGCCACCGAGAGTTGCGAGGGGAGCTGCGTAGCGGGGCTATGAATTCTTCGGGAAACCACAATAGAAGGCTCGATAGAAGGCTCGATCGCCCTCTTGCCGGCGATAAAACGACACCCCCCGCGCTTCTCGAACATCAACGGGCATGGGAGACCTTTGCGACCGACGCCATCCATACGATTCCGGTGTTGAAGGCTCAAATGGCCGCCGTGACACAGGAGACGGAGAGAGCGACCATGGAGTTATTGCTGCACCTCCGAATCCTGACATCGCCCGAAGGGGCGGCGTCACCAAAAGACGAGTCGGCCAGCCTGTCCAAGGTCGTGATGGCGATGCAGTTCCAAGACATCACGCGTCAAAAGTTGGAGCATGTCGGTCAGGCATTGGATCGACTAAAGGCTCACCTGCAAGCTCTCTTGAAAGGACCGGGAGACGAAGAAGCCAAAAAAGAGATTGCCGCCTTGGAACTGGTTGATCAGCACTACACTATGGAGGAAGAACGTCGCTTGCACGCGGCGGCGTTGGGGCCGGATTACGGAGAGCCGGTGCCTACGGACATGTCGAGCCAAGAACCCGATTCCGTCACGCTCTTTTAGAGGGGAAGTCCGATGCTATCTCAATACCATTCTGTCATCGATGCCGGAGGGTCGCCATGGGTAAGACTGCACTGATTGTCGATGATTCACCCACCATGCGGCAGATGGTGGCCTTTACGCTGACAAATGCCGGTTTTACCGTGGTCGAGGCGCAGGACGGAAAGGATGCGGTAAACAAAGTCGCAGGCGGCAGGAAGATGGATATTGTCGTGACCGATCTGAATATGCCGGAGATGGATGGCATTGCGCTCATCAAAGAGTTACGGAAATTGAGCGCGTTCAGATTCACCCCGATCCTCATGCTCACGACCGAGTCGGCGGCTGAAAAGAAACAGGCAGGAAAAGAAGCCGGCGCAACGGGCTGGATCGTCAAACCGTTCAACCC
>JACZCY010036190.1_pt1 | contig 53209 bp, 49 predicted proteins | sample 8641821 | NCBI WGS metagenome assembly JACZCY01 (sample SAMN15324609, study PRJNA640507) | soil metagenome | isolation source: intercropping sugarcane | place: China: Luxin town, Laibin City, Guangxi Province | collected 2019-07-25 | depth 10cm m | reverse complement strand
TTATCGAGCAACATGGAGCAGTCAGCCGAGAAGTGGACGAAGCCATGGCCAAAGGGATGCGAAACCGCGCGGGCGCGTCGGTGGCACTGAGCGTAACGGGCATCGCCGGGCCGGGCGGCGCGACAGAGACCAAACCCGTCGGGTTGGTCTACATCGGGCTCGACGCCGGCGGCGGTGACGTCAAGACAAAGGGGTTTCGCTTCCACGGCGATCGGTCCGTCATTCGACAGCGTGCTGCTCAAGCGGCCCTTGATATGCTTCGTCGATGGCTCATCGCCAGAGGGGAGCATGAGCAAGCATAAAGAGCCACTGTCGCGTTGAATGTCATACTGAAGCCCTCCGAGACCGTAGCATTTCTAGCCCGACAATCTACACCAACGTTGCAGTGACGCAGGGCGTTGACTACATCGATTTCCGCGTCCGCAGCAGCAGCCAAACAAGAAACCGTAGGACGAAAGTCAACAGTGACTCCTCTATAAGGACGTATTCTGTTCGGAAGCGAAAGATGGGATGACTTCGTTCGTGAATGAAGGTATTCTTCCGTGGGAGGCTGGTCTTACTGAAGCTTTATTTGGCATGAACCTCACTCCCTACCATTCTAAGCTCTTCGCCCACGAACTGACCAAACGCTGTCCCTCCGATAGCATTGAGAAACTCACCAGCGCTCTTGTTGATGCTCAAGTCGATCTCAATCCACATCAGATCGAAGCCGCTCTCTTTGCCTTTAGGTCGCCGCTCTCAAAAGGTGCTCTGCTCGCCGATGAGGTTGGGCTCGGCAAGACGATCGAAGCCGGTCTCGTGCTCTCACAGAAATGGGCCGAACGCAAACGGCGGATTCTCGTCATTACTCCATCAAACCTCCGCAAGCAATGGCATCAGGAGCTACAAGAAAAGTTTTTCTTGCCATGCGGCATTCTTGAATCGAAGTCCTACAATGACACCGTACGGCAGGGTCATGCCCGCCCGTTTGAGTGTGACCAGATCATCATCTGCTCCTACCAGTTCGCTCGATCAAAAGCGGCGGAGATTAGCCTCATCCGATGGGACCTTGTGGTAATCGACGAAGCCCATCGCCTTCGAAACGTCTACAAGCTGAACAACGTCATTGCGAATACGCTGAAGCACTCCCTTAAGGACGCGCCCAAACTGCTACTCACGGCTACGCCATTACAGAACTCGCTGTTAGAGCTGTACGGGCTAGTGAGTGTGGTAGACGATCGAATTTTCGGTGATCTGAAAAGCTTCAAAGAACAGTTTGCCAATCTGCATAACAAGCCGACCTTCGACATTCTCAAAGCGCGACTGCAGCCACTCTGCAAGCGTACGCTGCGCCGTCAGGTGTTGCCCTACGTGCGCTATACCAAGCGCTTACCCATAGTGCAGCCGTTTACGCCAGCAGAGAGCGAAGACCGGCTCTACCATCTCGTATCCGACTACCTACGGCGGGACAACCTGCAAGCGTTACCAAGCAGCCAGCGGTCATTGATGACGCTCGTGCTTCGCAAGCTGTTGGCGTCGTCGTCGTTCGCAATCGCCGGAGCTCTGGATTCCATGAGTTCTCGCCTTCGGGAACGGCTCCGACTGGCCGATGGGCCAACCCCACTGGAAGAGGCGCTAGAAGAAGACTTCGAAACCCTGGATGAGATGGCTGAAGAATGGAATGACGAAGAAGTTACTGCTGCCGTGCTGACGGAAGCTGATCGGAAGGCCATCCAGCAAGAAATCGACGATCTCGAAGGGTTTCGGAAGCTTGCGGTATCGATCACCCACAATGCCAAGGGGCAAGCGCTCCTGACAGCGCTTCGGACAGCCTTTGGAAAGGCATCTAACCTCGGAGCGGTTCAGAAAGCAATCATCTTTACCGAATCCAGACGAACGCAGGAATACCTTCTTCGAGTTCTCGCCGAAAGTCCGTGGAAGGACCACATTGTTTTGTTTAACGGCTCGAACAATGATGAGAAGTCGAAACAGATTTATCAGGCATGGCTCGAACGTCATCAGAGCACAGACCGAGTCACCGGCTCACGTTCTGCCGACATGCGCTACGCACTCGTCGATTATTTTAAGGATCAGGGCCAGATCATGATTGCCACGGAAGCAGGAGCCGAGGGCATCAATCTGCAGTTTTGCTCGCTGGTCGTGAACTACGACCTCCCGTGGAATCCCCAGCGCATCGAGCAGCGGATCGGCCGATGCCATCGCTATGGGCAGAGGCATGACGTGGTGGTCGTGAATTTCCTGAATCAGACCAACGAAGCCGATCAGCACGTTTTTCGCCTGTTATCCGAGAAATTCCAGCTCTTCGAAGGCGTCTTTGGAGCCAGCGATGAAGTGCTTGGGGCGATCGAGTCCGGCGTAGATTTCGAGAAGCGCATCGCGGACATCTACCAACGATGCCGGACTCCACAAGAGATCAAAGTCTCATTCGATCAGCTTCAGGGCGAACTTGGCACTCAGATCGATGAAGCCATGACTAAGGCCCGGCAGCTCCTGCTCGAACACTTCGACGACGAAGTGCGGGAGAAGCTGCGCGTCAGTGACGAACGCTCACGCCTCTATCTGAATCGCTACGAGCGTATCTTAATGCAACTCACCCGCTTCGAGCTGCGCGATCATGCGGAATTTGTGTCGGACAGCGCCTTCCGACTGAACTCCTGCCCGTTCAAATGTGAGATCCCCCTCGGACTCTATGAACTGCCCCGCCGGACAGGAGAAGCCCATCTCTATCGTCTGGCTCACCCCTTGGCACAACTTATATTAGAGCAGGCCAAGAATCGGGCGCTTGATCCAGCCGAACTGACCTTCGAGTACGCCAAACATGATGGAAAAGTGAGTGTCGTTGAACCGCTCATCGGCAAATCCGGCCAGTTGAACGTCTCGCTGTTTACTATCGAAGCGCTGGATCAAGCAGAGGACTATCTCATCTGCACAGGCGTGACCGATCAGGGTGAAGTCTTGGAAGAAGAAGTCATCCAGCGGCTGTTCTCCTTACCAGGAACTGTCACCCAACCTGTGACCACATCGATTGACCATCCGACGATGCGCGCCCGAGAGAATGAGCGCCAGGAAACCATTCGCAGACAGATTTCAAAACGCAATGCGGATTTCTTCGAGCTCGAAGTGGAAAAACTTGATGCCTGGGCTGACGACCTGAAGGTGGGCTTAGAGCGAGAGATCAAAGAGTTCGACCGACAAATCAAAGAAGCCCGAAAAGCGGCGGTTGCTGCGCTCACGTTGGAAGAGAAACTCGCGGGGCAGAAGCAGATCAAGGCGATCGAGGCCGAACGGGGCAAGCGCCGGAGAGCGTTGTTCGATGCGCAGGATGAGATCGACCGGCGGCGTGAACAGTTAATTGCGGAGATTGAGGGGAAACTGCAGCAAAAGGTAAGCTCGCAGCACTTATTTACGGTTCACTGGAAGGTCGTGCCCTGAATCTCCCGGTACAAGGAAACAATCTTTCAACGGGTATTAACCTGGTCGATGACATAGGTCCATAAATTATGGCTAAACCTGACGAAGAGCTGGCTTCCCGAGTAGTTGACAGGATACGTAAGGCTGGGCTTCTCTCCGAAAGCGCGCTCGGTAAAGTCCAAGAGGGCTTATCTGCTGGAACCTTTTCCACGGAAGATTGGAGACTCCAAGTCGAGATCGAATTATCAGATAAAAAGGAGGCTCATCCTCTTGAAGATTAGCAAGATATCACTTGTTGGTTTCAGGGGGGCCACTGTTTCTGTTCAGTTGGAATTTAACCCTTCGAAACCAGTCGCACTCATCTTTGGCGAGAATGGTACAGGGAAATCTACGATCGCTGATGCATTCGACTTTTTGTGCAATCGCTCATATGGCTCCCTTTCTAATTTCAGTTTAGGACAGTCTACTAAGAAATATATTCCTTCATTGGGGACCTCTGCATTGGCTGTCAACGTGACTATTACATCCGGGGAATCAAGCTGGGTAGCAACACTGGGCGCTGATGGCCCAATTGTAAGTCCCAACTCAGGATACCCAGATGCTCAGGTCCTGCGTCGCAAGTCGATTCTGAAACTGATCGAAGCTGTTCCTAAGACTCGTTTCGAGGAGTTAAAAAGTTTTATTGCAGTTTCTAATGTGGAAAAGGCAGAGGCTTCTCTGCGCGAGGCAGTTAAACTCACCAAGAATGAGTTTGATCAGTGTTCACAGGCATTTGCACAGGCCAAGGATTCATTGGATGGTTTATGGGTAGCCGAAGGAAAGCCTGGTGCTGATGCAATATCATGGGCGGCGTCCGAAGCTAAAAAAGACGTTTCGGAGCTTAAGCTCATTGTTCAAGAAATTGATCAGTTGGACGGTACTTTTGCTACTACAGATGCTGCGTTGGCCTCACTCGATAGTGCAATTACCTCCAAAGCGAAGGCTGAAGGTGTCCTAGCCAGTGCAGAGGGGAATCTGAAAGCGGCTGAAGCAGCCCAGAAGGCACAATCATCAGAATTGGTGGAGCTGTTGGAGGCGGCAAAGTTATACATTGAGAAACGCCTACCATTAAAAGAATGCCCAGTGTGTGAGAGCTCGATTGAGTCCGCTGGATTGATTAAGCGTCTCACAGCACGTATGTCTGATATGGAGCAACTTAAAGATCTAACCGATGCTGTTCGAACAGCGATGAAGGAAGTCGAATCACAAACATCCATACGGGGTAAAGCCAGAGAAGACTTCTGTAATGCAACTCGAATTTTGGGACAGATTGTCCAAAAGAGCAAGTTGAGCGACCTTACTACACTCAATGTTCCGTGGGCTATGTTCACCCAGCTAATGTCTGGGCAAGAGCCGTCTGTTGACGTAGAGAATGAAGCAAGAAAGCTATGGGGTATCCTCATCCCATCAAGGCTGACTCTTAAAGAAAGAAAAGACGCTGCTCAGAAAACGGTGAATCACTTTAATGCCGTTAAAGGCCATGTAGACACATACCAAGCAAAGCAGATAAAGGCTAAGAGGCTGGAGGCTTCCCAGAGACGATTGCAGGAGCTTTACGACATCTCATCCAGTGAACGAAAAGCCTACGTCGAGGAAATCTTAGAGAAGATTTCGGGTGCGGTCGAAAAACTCTACGAGCAGATACATCCTGGTGAGGGGATCGGTAAGATCCGTTTTTATCTCAAACCCAACACCATTGGGTCACTAGAGTTCGATGGAAATTTTCAAACCGCAGAAGAAATCCCGCCTCAGGCCTACTATAGCGAGTCGCACCTTGACACCCTAGGCATCTGTGTCTTTCTTGCATTGGCAAAGCATTTCAAGACAGACAAGACCATCATTGTGCTTGACGATGTGCTGACATCGATTGATGCTCCTCATCTGGACCGCTTCATGAAGCTTCTTCATGCCGAGGCAGCGACCTTCAAGCACGTCATTGTAACGACGCACTACAGACCATGGAGAGACCGGTATCGTTGGGGCAAGGGACCGATCGCCAATACCCAAATGATCGAGCTAGGGCCATGGACATTGGAGACAGGGCTCAATATCGGCGAATTTATCACCGCGATAGAGGAATTGAGGAAAGCATTGTCCATTGGTACGTTTGATAGACAAGTCGTTGCATCAAAGGCTGGTATTATCCTCGAATCTCTGCTGGATTTTCTCACCCTGAAATATCGCTGTTCGGTGCCGCGCAATCCATCGGGCGAGCATACCTTAGGTGAACTAGCGCAGGGAATCGATTCGAAGCTCGCGAAAGTATTGGTTTCGAAAAAAGTACCTACAAAAAGGGCTGCTAAAGCGGAAACGGCACTCAAAGCCCTTATTGATGCATCCACTGAACAAGGATGGGTACGTAATACGGTCGGATGCCATTTCAATTCACTCGGAAGTGAGGTAACAAATAGTGAAGTCAAGACTTTCGGGAACCAAGTGCTTGATCTAGTAAATGCTCTAATTTGTTCTTCTTGTAGCACCTTGCCAACCAAGAGACCCTCGGGAAGCTTCTGGCAGTGTGGATGTGGAGAGATAGAACTTGTCCCGCTGGTCTATCCCGGAGCCCACCCAGGAACCGTCGATGACGAAGCCTAGAACAAAACTAGAACTCACCTGGATCGGGAAGGAGAACCGGCCGAAGCTGGAGCCGCGTATTCTGCTGGAGGACCCACAGAAGTCCTATCATGCTGCACACCGTATCACCGATCACGACATCTTCGATAACCGACTCATCTTCGGCGACAACCTGCTGGCGCTCAAGGCGCTAGAACAGGAATTCAGCGGCAAGATCAAATGCATCTTCATCGATCCGCCCTACAATACGGGAAGCGCTTTTGAGCACTACGATGATGGTCTTGAGCACTCTATTTGGCTTTCGCTCATGCGTGAGCGCCTAGAGATCCTGAGTCGTTTGCTTTCAGATGAGGGTTCTCTCTGGATCACCATTGACGACAATGAAGCGCACTATCTCAAGGTTCTGTGTGACGAGGTAATGGGGAGAGCGCAATTTGTCGCCAACATTGTCTGGCAGAAACGCACATCTCGTGAGAATCGGGCAGCAATTGGCTCAGCGCATGACCATGTGCTCTTATATGCCAAGCGCGGGGCTCTTGAGTGGAAGAACAGCAGGAATCCGCTGCCGCCTAATGAAAGTGGCTATTCCAATCCCGATAACGATTCCAGAGGGTCCTGGCGGTCTATACCATTCAGCGCCCAAGGTTTTCGAAAGAACCAAATGTATAAGATAAAGACTCCATCTGGGGATGAAGTAGACCCCCCGAAAGGTAGATGTTGGGCTGCAACCGAGCCTGAATTTCTGAAGCTTCTTGCGACAATCGCGTCTACTTTCCCAATGATGGAACCGGCAAACCACGTATCAAGCAATTCAAAGGGGAAGAAAAGGGATTGGTCCCGATGACTTGGTGGGAGGCTGAACTCGCTGGAGATAATGAAGAGGCTAAAAAAGAAATCCTGAGCCTGTTTCCCAACCAGGAACCATTCGGAACTCCCAAGCCAGAGAGGCTGCTTCAACATATTGTCCAGATTGCCACAAATAGTGGTGAGTGGATTCTCGACTCCTTCGCCGGTTCTGGTACCACTGGCGCCGTAGCGCACAAGATGGGTCGGCGGTGGATCATGGTCGAGTTAGGGGAGCACTGCCACACGCACATCATTCCCCGCTTAAAGAAAGTCATCGATGGTGAGGACAAGGGCGGCATTACAGAAGCCGTCGGCTGGAGGGGAGGCGGCGGGTTCCGGTACTACCATCTTGCGCCATCGTTGCTGGAGAAGGACAAGTGGGGAAACTGGGTCATCAACAAGGCCTACAATGCTACGATGCTGGCGCAAGCAGTCTGCAAGCTCGAAGGGTTCACCTATACGCCCAGTGACGCGGTCTATTGGCAGCAGGGCCATTCGACCGAGCGGGACTTCATTTATATCACGACGCAGAACCTGAGCCACGATCAACTGCAAGCACTCAGCGATGAAGTCGGCGAAGGCCGGACGCTGTTGGTGATGTGTTCAGCCTTCCGTGGTAAGCCAGACAAGTATCCCAATCTCACGATCAAGAAGATACCCAAGACGGTCCTCTCCCGCTGCGAGTGGGGCCATGACGATTACAGCTTGAAGATCGAGAATCTGCCCAAAGCCCCGGCTCCGGATGGACAGCAGGGGCTGGAGTTGACGTAAGGGGTGGTATGATCGACCGCATTGTCTCCGTGGGTGGGGTTGCTATTCGGCTCACGGATGAACGATGGGCACATATCACCGAAGAGCATTGTGAACTTGCTGGGTTACGCTCGGAGGTGATTGAGACCGTGTCGCATCCCGACCGTATTCTACTGGGAGGCGATGGCGAGCGGCTCGCGGTTCGTGAAGTGGAAATGGGTAAACATCTCGTGGTCGTGTATCGAGAACAGAGCGACGAGGGCTTTATCATTACAGCGTTTCTCACCCGTCGCATTCGGTCTCTTGAGAAGAGGAGGCAAGTATGGCCATAGCAGACATCCAGGAATACTTAAAGCTGATTCCGGCTGTGAACCGAGCACCGCAGCGCGCTGTGTGGCTAACCTATGACGACGAGGCCGACACGCTGTACGTGAACTATAGGAAACCCAGCCATGCTACGGATAGCGAGATGACCGATGATGACGTGATCATCCGCTATGAGGGTGAAGAGATCATCGGGTTTACGGTATTGCACGCAAGCAAACGGCTCAAAAAGACGGCATAGCGACGAGCTGCGAGAGTTCAAGCCATGATTCAGAATGATCACGAGTTGGCGGTCATGCGAGCGCGTGCGGCTAAGCTGGAAGGGCTGTTGGAATCTCTGCGCAGGACGGCGAGGCCAGAGGAATGGCCTGCACTGAGTTCAGGCTATCGCCTGGAGATTGAGAGAATGCAGGGAGAAATTTTAGATTATCTCGTGCAAGACACGCCGCCGGCTCGGACTACTGCATGATGTGACAACGGGATTTTATGAAGCTCACCGTGGATCAAGAAGCCGATGCTTTGCACTTTCACTTGGTGGATATCCCGGTGGAAGAATCTGAAGAGGTCGCGTCTGGTGTGATTGTGGACTATGACGAATCAAGCCGGGTCTTCGGTATCGAGATTCTAAGACTCTCAAAGCGCCGACCTCCTGTGAACCCGTTGGATTTCCAATTTCAGATCACTTTAAAGAAGCGGGCTCAGACTGAACAGTGAATAGAGGCTTGTGAACCGCCACGTCAACTCCATCGCGGGCCGACTCAGCCTCCGACCACCACAGCGACACTCGTTGGAGATTCTCGATCGCATGACCGAGATTGTCTCGCCCAAGAAGGGGGCGGATATCGGTAGGGCGCTGGCGGCCCTCAAGAGCGAGTTTCCGGCAGTCACCGACTTTGAACGGGAATTTCCGTCACTCTGTTTTGCTCTTGCGACAGGCGTCGGCAAAACTCGCCTTATGGGAGCATTCATCAGCTACCTGCATGCCGCGCATGGGATTAATCACTTTTTCGTGCTGGCACCGAATCTGACAATCTACAACAAACTCATCACAGACTTTACACCCAACACGCCAAAATACGTCTTCACCGGGATCGCCGAATTTGCGACGGAACCGCCGACGATTATCACTGGCGACAATTATGAATCCGGAGTAGCGGCTCGACTGACTTCTCTGCCTGGGTTCGGCCAAGAAGTTCATATCAACATCTTCAATATCTCGAAGATCAACTCAGAAGTCAGGGGTGGGAAGGCGCCACGAATCAAGCGTCTATCTGAGTACATCGGTCAGAGTTACTTCGAGTATTTGGCGGGCCTTGAAGATCTCGTCTTACTCATGGACGAGTCGCATCGCTATCGTGCGTCGGCTGGGGTTCGGGCTATCAACGAATTGAAGCCGGTCCTCGGGTTGGAACTCACGGCAACTCCCTTTGTGGAATCATCGAAAGGGCCGGTGCGCTTCAAGAATGTCATCTATGACTATCCCCTGGCCCACGCAATGGCCGAAGGCTTTGTCAAAGAGCCGGCTGTGGTGACGCAAAAGAATTTCAACCCGAGCCAGTTCAATGCCGCACAGCTGGAGCAAATTAAGCTGGAAGATGGCATACGACTCCATGAGAACACCAAGGTCGAACTGGAAACCTACGCGAGGCAGGCAGGACAACAGGTAGTAAAGCCTTTCATGCTGGTCATTGCCAGAGACACCACCCATGCCGGCCTACTGATGCAACAGTTTCAATCGCTTTTCGAGGGTCGGTACAAAGACAAGGTCATTCAGGTGGACTCCAGCAAGACCGGCGCGGAAGAGGACGAGATGGTTCAGCGCCTGCTGGCTGTGGAAAGTCCCGAGGAACCGACCGAAATCGTGATCCACGTCAACATGCTCAAAGAAGGCTGGGACGTGACGAATCTCTATACAATCGTCCCGCTCAGGGCCGCGAATGCGAGAACGCTTATCGAACAATCGATTGGCCGAGGTCTCCGCCTTCCTTATGGCCGGCGTACCGGAGCCAGTACGGTCGACCGGCTGAACATTGTGGCCCATGACCGGTTTCAGGAAATCCTCGATGAGGCCAATAAGCCGGATTCCGTGATCCGATTGACGAAGGTGGAGCTCGATCCGGTAACCGATCTCCAGAAGATGAAAACCGTCGTGGCTCAGTCAAAAATCGAGGAGCAATTGCACGGGGCCTCTGTCACTGGTTTCGGGGGATCCGCACAAGCCACGCAGATCTTTGCCGGTGAGCTAGAACGGGGGATTGCGCAGGCGGCGTATAAGATCATCCAAAAGTATGAACATCTTCCTTCCTCTGCTGACCTTCTGAAGCCGGAGATCCAGACCAAGATTGTGGAAGAGGTGAAGCAATCTATCATCCCAAGTCAACAGGCCTTGCCGGGCATGGCTCCTTCACCGGACATTGCATCGGTAGTCGAGAAGACTGCTCAGCTGGTCGTGCGACAATCGATCGATATTCCGCGCATTCTCGTTGTACCTAAGGGAGATGTCACGACAGGTTTTCATCCCTTTTCGCTGGATTGTTCAAACATCAATTATCAGCCGGTTGAGCGGGATCTCCTGATTCAGCACCTTCGGACCCATGAACAGGAGACCTTGAGCTTTGGTGGGAGAATGGAGGCGGAGCAGCGGCTTGAAGACTATGTGGTTCGAGGCCTTGTCGACTTCGATGACATCAGCTACGACGAACACTCCGAGCTGCTCTATGACATCGCTGGCCAATTGGTCAAGCATCTCCTGTCATATCTGCCAGAAGAAGACACGAGGAATGTGCTTATCTACCACCAGAAGCCACTTGCAGCCTTCGTTCATGCGCAGATGCAAGAACACCAGTGGGAGAAGGCTGGGGGCTACGATGTGGTCGTCAGCAAGGGATTCACAGACCTGAAGCCCAGTGCTTATACAGCAAAAGACGGTGAGTCTATTCAAGACTTTCGTCAGACAGTCACGAACCCGCCTCGGATCGGACAAATCCTCTTTGGTGGCTTCCAACGGGGGCTGTATTCCGTTCAGAAGTTTGATTCAGACACAGAGCGGCGACTGGCCATCATTCTTGACCGTGACTCTCAAAAGTGGTTCCGCCCTGCATCGGCACAATTCCAAATCTCTTACAAGCTTGGCGTCTCTCAGCACGACTACCAGCCTGACTTTGTGGCCGAAACAACTGACTGCATCTACATGCTCGAGCCGAAAGCCAAGAATGAAATGACCGCGTCAGAGGTATTAGCCAAAAAAGATGCCGCAGTTCTATGGTGCAGCCGCGCCACCGCCCACTCTCTCACCAATGGCGGGAAACCTTGGAAATATGTCCTGATTCCGCACGACGTGATCGCTGAGAATATGACGCTGGCGGGGCTGGTGAAGCAGTTTGTCGTAGGTTGATGGCCAGGTCGCCACGATAAAGCTATGAGTGTTGCTTGGCATAGGGCCGCAAGTGATGAGTAAGCAAACCGAAGTCTATCGATTTCCGGAATAGGCAGGCAATAGATGCTCCGCGCTTTCCTCGCCGTCGAACTGGGCGACGATCTCCGCAATCAGATCACGCTGGTGCAACAAGACTTGAGACAACGACTCGGCCGCGAATCCTCAAAAGACATCCGGATCACCTGGGTGCAGCCGTCGTCCATTCATCTCACGATGAAGTTCCTCGGTGATACAGACGAACACCTGATCGAGCCCTTGCGTGAGGCCGTCGAACGAGCCATGACAAGCCATGGGGCTGTCCATCTGCCGATCGAGCGGGTCGGTGTATTCCCTCGTCTTCAACAACCACGTGTGCTCTGGGTCGGTCCATCGGAGCAGTGGGAGCAGGGTGATGAGGCGAACCGATTAACGGTATTGCATCGTGCCGTGGAGGATCGCTGCCGATCGTTCGGCTTCGTACCGGAAGGCAGGCCGTTGAGTCCACACCTGACGCTTGCACGGGTCAAGGAAGGAGAGCGCCACGTCGGCCAGGCCTTGGCCGAGAGCGGTGTCATGGACCGGCCTATTTCATCGGGCTTGCTGGCGGTGGACTCGATCGTGCTGATGAAAAGTGAACTACGACCGACAGGATCCGTCTATACAAAGTTGTGGGAAGTGAGAACGGGTTGTCATGGCTAACCGAGGTGCTGATGTAACTTGAATCACGTGAATACCAGTTCCCGAATCACCTACACTGACACTGAGTACGTCATGGTTCGAGCAACGGAATCAGCTCCTGATGGCCTTGTGTCTGGGCCAAATCCACCGGGCGTTCACCCGATGCCATTCTGACATTCTTGTCCGCTCCGTGCTGAAGGAGGAGGGTGACGATCTCCCGATCGCCTCGATACGCTCCGACATGCAACAGCGTCACGCCTCCCATTCGTGCCTGGGTGTTTACATCGGCTCCTTTTTCCAAGAGGAGCGCCACCATATCCCGCTGTCCCTCTTGTACTGCGATGAAAAGCGGCGTGACTCCGTCCTGTCTTGCGCGATTCACCGTCGCTCCTCGTTCCAGCAGAAATGCCGCCACGTCCCGATGCCCATTTTTTGCTGCCGAGGAAAGCGGTGTCGCGCCCCGCTCATCGGCCGCCTCTGCGTTGACCCCCTGCCCAAGAAATGTCTTCACTCGAAGAAGATTCCCCTCCGCCGCGGCCTGTCGCAGTTTCTCTTCAGGCGAAGTCACACAGCCGCTCAGGAGAAGAAGTACGAGCGTACAGAGAGTTGATCTCCACAGTGACATGACCGATTTCATCTCCCTGCGTTAAAAGTGAATCGTGAGTGAGAACTTATAAGCGAGATAGTGCGGGAGTCAATCGACGAATTGCTATGCTCGGGCCCCTTCGTCGAAGCCGCTCGGTCAGTTCCTCATACACAGAGCGACGGTGACCCACCGCCATTAGCCGAATGATGCGTGTTTTTTGATGAACGGCATAGACGACTCGAAAGCGGCGAACGCGATACTTCCGTAACCCGTCGAGTTCCCGCTTCAGAGGCTCTCCACATTCGGGATCGGCGGCAATGGCGCGAATAGCTGATTCGATCAGATGCTTGAGATCGGAATGGAGCGAGTGCGTCATATCCGGTGGAATGCCGTCAAATGAACCAACTAGTGAGCGCTGGGCGATGCGTGAGGGGAAAGGCGATTGTCAGGTATGCGAGCTGAGGTGCAAAAGACAGGGCTGTCGAATGCCTGCACAGTACAAGATCCGATCCCATGTCCGGGAACGTTACCGCGTCGGGCGAGTAGTCAAAAACTAAGGGCAAGAGTAAGATCCAGCCCTAACGACATCCTGCGGATAGACCAGCTTAAGCTCGGCCTTACATCGGTAGTCACGTGCTCGCGTCAAGGCCGTTCCACTCAACAACGTTGGCCAACCTTCCAGTTGGTTCTCTCGATTGCTTGATCCAGGGACCGCTGCCAAATTTTTATGCTGACCGGGATTACCTGTTTGAGGCGGTGTGGCATGTCGGTAGAAGAACGGAACCAGAACGGTCCTGACTAAGAATTTTGAAGAGAGGCAAAGCATGGCAGTACCAAGCGCTTTCAGTTGGATGTGTGTTTTTCGGCCGGGAAAATTCAACCTGGAGCATGAACAATACCAGAATGAGGAAGACCACGACCATCCCGACGCTGACCAACCATATTGTGACGCGGTCTCTTAGTGGAACAAGAGGTGGTGTACGACTTGCACAGCTCTTCAACGACGCTTTATTGAAGATAACGAAGATCGCAGAGGGGACAATGCGTGCCATGATCGTCGTCCGAGATTGGTCAAAGAGCGTGGAGTGTAGTCGTCAGCCCATATCCCTCTTGTTCAGTGTTAGGTGGCCCCACCCGACTCAGACGGTCCACATCGAGGAACACATCCTGCCAAGACAGGTTGCATATATCACCGCCCTTACTTACGGAGCACCGGACTAACTTTAAATAGATAAGCAAGTTTTGGTCCGCTTGAATCGACTTAAAAGTATTTGCGAGATTGCTTGGAAGGGTGTTCAAAACCCACGGGATTAGGAGCAGTACAGGTTGGATTCAGGCTGCTGGTTGAATTTTGAAGTGGTGTTCGAATTTCGCACGGTGCGCAACGAGCGAGGGATTGCCGAATCTGGTGGTCACACGCCCCCTATTGGCCCGAGGTCGTAATTGGGATCGGCTCTTGTATCTTGACCAATTTATGAGACTGTGGGAGCCGTTAAGCTCCACTCTTAGGCCATTGGGACACGATCCTCTCCCGTGTACATGACGAACCGTTTGCCACGGAGGAAGCCGATGAGCGTCACATTGAATTCCCAGGCGAGTCGAACGGCCAGGCTGGACGGGGCCGAGACGCAGGCGATGACAGGGAGCCCGGCGACCAGGGCTTTCTGGACGATTTCAAAACTTCCTCTTCCGCTCACGAGCAATAGGGATTTGTCGAGCGGCAGGCATTTTTCCAGCAGAGCCCAACCGATCAGCTTGTCCACGGCGTTATGGCGTCCTACATCTTCCCGCAGCGCAATCAATTTCCCTGTCGTATCGAATAGGCCCGCTGCGTGAAGACCGCCGGTTCGACCGAATAGAGCCTGGGATGAGCGCAGGGCTTCAGGCAGAACGCACAAGACCTCCGGAGAGACGCGCAGATCCGGATTGGGCCGGACGATGCCGCGTACCCGCACTGCGTCGATGGAGGCCTTTCCGCAAAGGCCACAGCTTGACGATGTCAAAAAGTTCCGTTGCAGCGTGGCTGGCTTGACCTCGACATCGCGAACCAGATCCACGCGGACGACATTGCGCTTACGGTTGCCGGTGGTGACTTGGCGGAGAGCGGCGATTTGCTCCGCGCTCGTGATCACGCCTTCCGTCAGCAGGAATCCAGAGGCTAACTCAAGATCGTGTCCGGGTGTGCGCATCGTAATGCTGATTGGACTGGAGCCGATACGAATCTCAAGCGGTTCCTCTCCGACGAGATAATCCTCGAATCGTGAAACCTTGCCCTCCTGCCATTCGGTCACTCCCGTGACCTCCACAGGGCGCACGGGAACGGCCGCCATTCGTAGTGTTTTCTGTGAAACAGCCGTGCGTTTCCGAGTGCGCGAAGATCGCATAGACACGTGTCTAGCCGCCTGCCGAAACGATCTCGACGGTTGCGTTGTAATCCGGTATGCCGCAGGGATCGAGACGACCTGCCGGAATAACGGTGTTGGCTTCCGGCCAGTAGACCTGCACCGATCCGGGTTTGACGCGCTCAATGATGATGCGTCCGCGATATTCACCGAGTTCGTTGCGCAAGATGACAGAATCCCCTGTCTTGAGTTTCAGGCGGGTTGCATCTTCAGCCGCCATGAGCACGCTGTCGCGAGCGGCTCCGATGAGCGGGTCTCTCTCGGCTCCGACCATGCTATTGAACTGCTTTCCGCGTCTGGTGGTGAGGAAGAATCGCCCTTCGGGAATCGTCTCTTCCGGCAGATCAATCGGCGTGAACCGGCCTTTTCCGTCAGGCGTCCCGAACCGATCGGCCAGGAGGCGGGGCCCCCCGTACTGAATCTGATCGCCCTTCTTGTACAGAGTGCCGATCCCTTTATAGGTCGGGCAGACTCGTTCGATCTCCCGTCTGATATCGCATGTGTCAACCCACGGAAAGATCTTGGCTGCTCGCTCAGGGTCAAACGCTCGAGCGATCAAGACGGGAATTTCCCACTCGTCTCTGGCCTCGCCGGGACGAGGCCCCGGTATCTCGGGACTGTAGATGATCCGCCGCTCCGTGCTTGTCTCAGTCCCGCCGCCGCGTTGTTCGTAGCGTGTCCGCGAGGGAAGCAACACCACGAGATCTGCCGGCTCCTCCAGCATGGCAGAGCTCACCACAATGTCCTGGTGCACACGAAGGCCGATGTTGCCCAATGCCCGTCGCACCCGTGCCGGCTCGGGTAATGTCTCCAGAAAGTTGCCGCCGCTCTGCCACAGGATCTCGATTTCGCCCTGTTCTGCTGCCAGGATCATGTGAGCTGCTCCCAGGCCTTTCCACGAGGGTGGCTGGAACCCCCAAAATTCCGGCATGGCAAACAGAGCTGCGTTCTGGTCGTTGACCGGGTAGTCCATCGAATAGGCGTTCGGCATGGCGCCCATCTCAGCGCCGCCCTGCACCCCGCTATGCCCACGAATCGGCATGAGACCTGTGTGTGGCCGCCCCACATTCCCACGGGTGAGCTGCAGATTCACGATTGCCTTCACGTTGTCGGTCCCGTACCGATGCTGAGTGACTCCCATGCTCCACACGATGATGGCATGACGCGCCTTCCCGAACGATTGAGCGAAGCGGTACATGTCGTTGCGGGTCACGCCTGAACCCCGTTCGAGGCTCTCCCAGGGCAGAGCGCGAACTTTCGATTGAAGGTTCTCCCAGCCAACGGTCCGAGCGGCGATGAAATCGCGGTCGACCCAGCCCTGCTCGATGAGATGCTTGACCACGCCATAGAAAAACGGAATGTCCCCGCCGACATGGATGTGAAAGAAGTCCTCCGCGAGTTTCGTGCCGAACAAGGCGCTCTCTGCCACGGAGGGAATCCAATACCGCTCCATACCCGGCTCGATGAAGGGATTGACGGCTACGATTTTGGTGCCGGCTTTCTTCGCATGGTAGAGGTATTTCAACGTCACTGGTTGGTTGTTGGCCGGGTTGGCGCCGACAAACACCAACAGATCGGTCCCAATCCAATCCTGGTAGGAACAGGTGGTGGCCGAACAGCCGACTGTTTCCTTGAGCGCCGCCGTGCTGGGCGCGTGGCAAATGCGCGCGCTGGTGTCGACGTGATTCGTGCCGATGAAGCGGGCCACTTTCTGATGGGCATAGTACGCCTCGTTCGTGACACCGCGGGCTGTCAGAAACCATCCGAGGCGGTGAGGATCAGTGACACCTAGCCGTTGGGCAATCAGGCGGATGGCTTCTTCCCAGGAGACTCGTCGAAAGCCTCTGTCTTTCCGATAACGGATCATCGGGACGCAGAGTCGTCCGAGCTTCCGCAACGCTTTGCCTTTCATGGCACGCAGCAGAGCCACATCTTCGAGACAATGCCAGTTCATGGCAGGCATCGTGTTCAACCGGAGGAGCTGCAGCCGCACCCAGCAGAGGTGCAGGTCCTTCATGGTCCAGTCGTGCATGCCCATGGTGCCGAGTGAGCACCCGTCACAACAACCGTCGCGCAGGATGCGATAGGCGTAGCCGAGACTGTCGCGATTTTCCCAGGCTGCGTCGAGAATGTCTTTGTAGTTGTTCGGATGCTGCTGATGGAGCCCGAAGGGGATCAGGCTGACCCAGTTTTTTTGAACCGATGCCTGCCCTGACGCATGCTCGTCCGTCATGGTCCTTAGGTTCCTTCTCTAGACCTGTATTGTAGCACTCCCTCAGCGGACTAGGTTTCTTCTGCCTTCGCCATAAGGTTTGTCTCGCGTCATGGAGCGGCTTGACCGACGGAAGCAATCCGCGCTGTTTTCCCACAACCGGCAAGCTCAGCAGTCCCACGACACGGCACCCTTCTTGTTCATCGAGGAGTTGGGGAGTCAAATCTGAAGAGCGGGGTGTATTCCCTGTCATGCCGACTCAATCGTCTTCTTGATGTTCATCGACGACGCGTGAAGCATCCCTCTCATCTCACAACCGAAATCGGACTAGGTTTTCTCTATGCCGCTGGGTATAATTCACCGGATTTAGCCCTTTCATAATTAGGAGATTCGTATGTCGGAGAAAGAAGACAAGAAGCGTGCGCTCGACCTTGCCCTGTCCCAGATTGAGAAGCAATACGGGAAGGGCGCGATCATGAAGCTGGGAGCTGGGGAGAAGCACGCGGATGTGCCGGCGATTTCTACCGGCTCCTTGAGCCTCGACATTGCTCTTGGTGTAGGAGGACTTCCACGTGGACGAGTGATCGAGATCTTTGGACCGGAGGCCTCCGGGAAGACAACCATGACACTGCATTGTATTGCCGAGGTGCAAAAGGCGGGTGGAGTTGCCGCGTTTATCGACGCCGAACATGCGTTGGATTTGACCTATGCCAAAAAGCTCGGCGTGCAGGCCGATGACCTTCTTGTGTCTCAGCCGGACACGGGTGAGCAGGCATTGGAGATAGCAGAAACGTTGGTCCGCAGTGGCGCCATTGATCTGATCGTGGTCGATTCGGTTGCCGCCTTGACGCCTCGGGCGGAGATCGAGGGTGAAATGGGCGATGCCCACATGGGGCTTCAAGCGCGGCTCATGTCGCAGGCGCTGAGAAAGCTGACAGCCGCTATTGCAAAGTCCCTGACGACGGTGATCTTCATCAATCAGATTCGTATGAAGCTGGGTGTGATGTTTGGGAATCCAGAGACCACAACCGGCGGGAATGCGCTCAAGTTCTATTCCTCCGTCCGGCTGGATATCCGTCGCATCGAATCGATTAAGGAAGGTCAGGACGTGATGGGGAGTCGTGTCCGTGTGAAGGTCGTGAAAAACAAGATGGCGCCGCCGTTTCGTCAGGCGGAGTTCGACATCATGTTCGCCGAGGGTATTTCCAAGGCCGGCGAGCTCGTAGATATGGGCGTCGAAAAGAAAATCATCGAAAAGTCCGGTGCGTGGTACTCCTATAAGGGGGAACGGATCGGCCAGGGGCGCGACGCTGCCCGGGATTTTCTCAAGAATAATGTATCCGCGGCCCGCGAGATCGAGGTGAAACTTCGTGAGGCGGCCGGGGTTCCGGCTCGTAGTGAGAAAAAAACTGAGACCAAAGAAGAAAAGCCTGCCGGACGCAGCGAAGAAAAGCGGGCGCATCGGTAGCCGGAAGAGCGTACGGCCTCGCTCACAGGCCATATCTGTGAGTCCGGTTGATGTCGTTCACCTCGCGATTCGCTTCTTGGCAAAAAGGGATCGAACGATCACCCAAGTTGAACAGTTTCTTCGATCAAAAGGAGTTTCGTCTCTTCAAGTCACACAAGCGATTCACCGATTGTCGGACCTCCGGTACCTTAACGATCATGCCTATGCACAGCGATGGGTCAACAAACGGCTGGCGGTTCGGCCGATGGGAGAAGAACGGCTGAAGGCCGAATTGCAGGCCAAAGGAATTTCCGAGGCGTTGGCCGCTCGGGTGACAGCTGAGGCCCTCCGTGAGACAGATGAAAAGGTATTAGCTCGGCGCGCGCTTCAAGCTGCTCAGCACCATGGCCGTCGATTGACTTCGACTCAGATGGTGTATCTTCTCCGTCGGCGGGGTTTCAGTCAGGAGACCATTGATCGTATGATAGAGGAGTCCAGGATCAACGAGGAACTTGTTTATGAAGAATAGCGCGACTGATCTTCGACGGGCCTTTATCAGTTATTTCGAAGAGCAAGGGCATCAGGCTGTGCCAAGCTCCTCCCTTCTTCCGCAAGCAGATCCGACTCTGCTTTTTACTAACGCCGGCATGAATCAATTCAAGCGGGTCTTCCTCGGAGAAGAGCGCCGCCCCTACAAGCGAGCCGTATCCGTGCAGAAATGTCTTCGCGCCGGCGGGAAACACAACGATCTTGAAAACGTGGGGTACACCGGGCGCCACCACACGTTCTTCGAGATGCTCGGCAACTTTTCGTTCGGCGATTACTTCAAGGACGATGCGATCAGATTCGGGTGGGAGTTTCTGACGCAAACGGTCGGGCTGCGGAAAGACCGGATGTGGGTGACGATCTTCCGCGAGGATGATGAAGCTGAGAAGGTATGGAAGAAAATCGGTGTCTTGCCGTCGCGCATCGTCCGGTGTGACGAAAAAGACAACTTTTGGCAGATGGCAGACACCGGTCCATGCGGCCCCTGCTCGGAAATCCACTTCGATCAGGGCCCCTCCGTGCCCGGCGACGACCTGCCGAACGGCGAAGGCGACCGGGTGATCGAGATCTGGAATCTCGTCTTCATGCAGTACAACCGCGACGCCTCCGGAACGCTCCACCCGCTGCCGAGGCCGAGCATCGACACCGGGATGGGGCTCGAGCGGCTGGCCGCCGTGGCCCAGGGCGTCTACAGCAATTACGATAGCGATCTCTTCACGCCGCTGCTTACAGGTATCGCCGGACGGGCCGGCACCGAGTACGGCAAGAAGGAATCCGCCGACCGTTCGATGCGCGTGATTGCAGACCATCTGCGCGCCATCACGTTTTTGATGACGGACGGCGTGCTGCCTTCGAACGAAGGACGTGGGTATGTGTTGAGGCGGATTCTGCGTCGCGCGGCCCGCCATGGCCGGCTGCTCGGAATTGTCGAGCCCTTTCTGCACGAACTCAGCGCAACGGTCGTTGACCAGATGGCTGTCGCCTATTCGGAAGTGCGCGCGGCATCCGGCACGATTGCCGAAGCGACGAAGGGCGAAGAGGAGCGGTTTATCGCGACGCTCGACCAGGGCTTACCGATTTTGACCGAGATGATCGAGCGGGCAAAGGCGACGAAGCGAACGATTTTGGCCGGGGGTGACGTCTTTAAACTCTATGACACCTATGGCTTCCCGATGGATTTGATCACCGAGGCCTGCCGAGAACAGGGCATGACGGTCGACGAAGCTGGTTTCAATGGGGCGATCGAAGAGCAACGGACTCGCGCACGCAAGACCGGAGGATTCGAACAGGAAACGGCCAGACCGGCCGTCTCGGAACTGGCCAAGCGGATCGGGGCTACGACATTCGTCGGCTATGAGAATCTGGAAAGCGACGGCGTCTTGCGGGCGATTCTAAAAGGCGAGCAACTGGTGAAGGAAGCGATAGAAGGGGAGACGGTCGAGCTGGCGATGGATGTCACGCCCTTTTATGCTGAAGGCGGTGGGCAGGTCGGGGATCAGGGGACATTGGCGGGGCCTGAAGGGGTGGTCGATATCAAAGAGACGACGAGGCCGGCGCCGACAATTATTTTACACAAGGGAATCGTCCGCAAGGGACGCCTTCGAGAAGGAGAGCTCTTGCACATGACGGTGAACGCATCCATGCGCCGGGACGCCGCGCGCAATCATACGGCGACGCATCTGGTCCATGCGGCCCTGCGCGATTTACTTGGGCCGCATGTGAAGCAGTATGGATCGCTCGTCGGACCCGGCCGCCTTCGGTTTGACTTTGCCCATTTTCGACCGCTTTCGTCCCGCGACATCGATGATATCGAATCGACGGTGAATGAAGAAATCCGCAAGAACGAGGCTGTGCGCACCGAAGTGATGAGCATTCAGGACGCCGTGGCGAACGGCGCCCTAGCGTTCTTCGGCGACAAGTACGGCGAACAGGTGCGCGTCGTGAGCGTCGAATCGTTCAGCAAAGAACTGTGCGGCGGCACCCATTGCCGGCACACGGGTGACATCGGGCTCTTCCGCATTGTCTCGGAAGGGGGCGTGGCGGCCGGTGTGCGCCGGATTGAAGCTCAGACCGGCAGCGGCGCGTACGGACTCATAAAAAAGCTCGAAGCCGATGTCCGCGAGCTGTCGGATCTGTTGAAGGCGGGGCAATCCGAGTTGGTCGCCAAGACCCGCAAGCTGATGACGCAGCTCAGGGACAAGGAGCGGGAACTGGAAGAGTTGAAATTGAAAATGGCCAGCGGCGCTTCGGTCGCCTCGAACGCTCGGACGGTTGCCGGGGTGACGGTGCACACGCAGCGGACGGATGGACTGGATGTGAACGGCATGCGGGCATTGGCGGATCAGCTCCGGGATAAGCTGAAGAGCGGCGTCATTGCATTGGGCGCGGCGACCGATGGCGGCAAGGTTTCCCTGCTGGTCGTGGTGACGAAGGACTTGATCGGCAGGCTCAAAGCCGGCGAGCTCATCAAGGCCATGGCGGCCGAGGTCGGTGGAACCGGGGGCGGTCGGCCGGAAATGGCCCAGGCCGGGGGGAAGGACCAGACCAAGCTCGACGCCGCATTGGAAAAGATTTTTGGCCTGGTTGAAACCACCCTCCGGGGGTAGAATCATGTCTGGCCGTATTCTCGCGCTCGATTACGGCACCAAGCGGATCGGCGTCGCGCTCAGCGACGAATTGGGCTGGACGGCGCAGCCGCTCGAAACCTTCGAACGGAGGACGCTGGATCGAGATGTCGCCCACATCGCCGCATTGGTCGGAAGGCACAATGTGGAGCGGGTGGTGCTGGGGCTGCCGCTTCAGTTGGACGGACGGGAAGGGCTGGCCGTCCAGGCAATGCGCGAGTTCACCGTAAAACTGGAAGCGGGCTTGTCCGTACCGGTCGTCCGGTGGGACGAACGGATGACGACAAAAGCGGCGGAAGAGTTGTTGATCGCCGCGGATGTCAGTCGGAAGAAACGCAAAGGAATCGTCGATCGTATTGCAGCCGCGATTCTCCTGAGAAGTTACCTTGAAGCGCAGGACCAGGTCTCCGCTCAATCCGTCGGAGGCCGGTCTGCCGAGGAGAGGCCGGAAGAGTGGGTGGAATTGTCTCCTGACGACCGATCCTATGACGCTGCGTCTGATCCTCATCATAATGATCGCCATCGTCGCGCTCGCCGGCGTGGCCGGATATCAGATGATTCGGTGGGCTGAAGCGCCCGTCCTTCCCGAGTCGGATCATCCTCCGCAAAAAATCGTCGTGATTCCGGAAGGCGCGACGTTTCAACAAGCTGCGGCCTTGCTCGAACGGGAGCAGCTGATCAGGAGCCGCTCGGCGTTCCTGCTTCTGGGGAAAGCCCAAGAGGCTGACCGCAAGATTCATCCCGGAGAGTACGAGTTCAATGCCGCCATGGCTCCGGCGGAGATTCTTGCCAAGTTGCTTGCCGGACGTGTGGTGCTTCATTCGATCACGATTCCTGAAGGACATACGATCATTCAAATCGCCGATGTGCTGGATGAACATCGCATCACGAATCGCGCGGAATTTATCCGATTGGCCTCTGATAAGTCCTTCGTGAAGACGTTGGGAATTTCTGCGGACACGGCGGAAGGATATCTGTACCCCGACACCTACCGGTTTGCCAGGCCGACGGCTGCCAAAGACGTCATCAAAGCCATGGTGGAACAACTCGGGCATGTGATGACTCAGGAATGGCAGGCACGGGCCAAAGACATTCACTTGACCGTCCATGAGGTTTTGACCCTGGCTTCCGTGATCGAAAAAGAAACCGGTGTCGGAGACGAACGTCCCCACATCTCGTCCGTATTCCATAATAGGCTGAAGAAACATATTCCTCTGCAGAGTGACCCGACGGTGATCTATGGTCTGCCGACTTTCGATGGAAACATTCACAAAAAAGATCTTACCCACCCCAGTCCCTACAATACCTACCGGTGGGCTGGTCTGCCGCCCGGGCCGATCGCCAACCCCGGGGCACAGTCGATCCGCGCCGCCTTGTACCCCGTGCCTTCTGCGTATCTCTACTTCGTCTCGAAGAACGACGGAACACATCAATTCTCTGCGACGCTCGTAGAGCATAACAAGGCGGTGGAAAAGTACCAGAAGCGCCCCTTCAGAAGAGGAAATCACTCGCAGACCTTTATGACTCCCGATGGCGGACAGACCCACTACAAAGAAAGAGTGTCGTAAATCATGTCAGGATGGAATCTTCCTGCTCTTATCGATCATACGGTATTGAGGCCGGATGCGACGAAAGTCGAGGTCCTTCGGTTGTGTGAAGAGGCGAAGGCCAACGGTTTCGCGGTCATTTTTATCCCACCCTGCTACATCGATGAGACGGTGGAGGCGGTTGCCGGCACCGGCATTCGTGTCGGCATTCCCATCGGGTTTCCGTTAGGGGGGCACAACACAAAAACCAAGGTAGCCGAAGCCGTCGAAGCCGTACAGCGCGGTGCGACGGTATTGGACATGGTGTTGAATATCAGCAGACTGAAGTCGGCGGATCATGATTATGTGCGAACGGACATCGCTGAAGTCGTGAAGGCTACCCTCGGTGTTGAGCACAAAGTGATCATGGAAACCTGTTATCTCACGCATCAGGAGAAACGAACGGCGTGCCATTTGATCGTGGAAGCCGGGGCCGACTATGTGAAAACGTCGACCGGTTTCGGAGCTGCAGGGGCGACGGTGGAAGATGTGCGGTTGTTAAAGGAAGTCGTCGCGGGACGGGTAAAGGTAAAGGCCTCAGGCGGCATTCGCGATTGGAAGACCACGCTCGCGATGCTGGAAGCCGGAGCCGATAGGATTGGGACCAGCGCCGGCCTCAAGATCATCCAAGAGTGGCGGGCGGCGATATATAAACAAGAATAAAGCCGTACTGATTGAGATGGAGATTTTCGGTTCCGCAGCCCAACGACCCGAAAATGTTTGCACCGGTAACTAGTGCTCGATCGAGCGGCATAATAGCTACCGCTCTCCTGCCTAGGTCCTCCTGGATCCACAGGTCGCTTCCATACGCATCTATGTCGGACTACGGAGACTTGGTATAGTGCACCGATGATCAATCGAGTCATTCTATTGGTTATCGATGGGTTCGGGGTGGGTGCGTTGCCGGACGGCGTCAATTATGGCGATGCCGACGCGAACACCCTCGTGCACCTGGCCGAGACGGTCGATGGACTGAGTTTGCCCAATTTCGAGATGCTTGGGTTGGGACATATCGCTTCGATCAAAGGCGTACGAGCCATGGCCCAGCCGAACGGCTCATTCGGTCGACTGGGATTCACATCGCCGGGTAAAGATTCTGTCGTCGGATACTGGGAAATCAGCGGGGTCATCCAGAAAGAAGCCCAGACAGCCTGCAGTTCCGGAGTTCCCGCGAAGATCGTCGACGTTGTTGAACAGCTCTTAGGCAGAAAATCGATCGGCCGAGGCATCTCGTCCATGGGAGTGATGCTCCGCCGGCATAGTATGGAGCATATGGCCACCGGAGCGCCTATTCTGTGGACGGATGGATGCAATACGTGCTTTTTGGCCATGCATGAATCCATCATGGCACCGGCGGAATTCCAACAGCGATGTCGCGACATCCGGAAAGCCGTGAAGGATGCGGGGACTCTCATTCGTGTCGTGGGTCAGCCGGTCGTCGGCGGGCATGATTTGCTTCGGCCGCAGGTCGGACGAAAGGACTTTGTGATCGAGCCGTCGGGTGTGACGATGTTGGATGTCTTAAGCCGATCCGGCCAGATCGCGATGGGAGTGGGAAAGATCTATGATCTCTTTAGTGGACGAGGGTTGACGAAATCCTTCCCGGTTGCGTCGGGGATGGCGGCTTTCGATGAAGTCATCGGTATGTTGAATAAGGTACCTCGCGGTCTCATCTGTGCCAGCCTGGATTTGCTGTCCGAAGATGCGGTACAGTCGGCGACAGCCGTACGGGAATGTGATCGTCGTCTGCCTGATTTGTTCGAGAGATTGCGTCTCGGTGATATGGTCATTGTGACGGGTGATCATGGGAGAGATTTCTCATTACCTGGACGGGCGTCAACTCGAGAATATGTTCCGGTCTTCGCGAGTGGCCCAAAACTGGCCCAAGGCGTTGATTTAGGGACGAGGCAGACTGCGGCGGATGTGGGGCAGACGATTGTGGAGGCCCTTCGAGCCGAGCGATTACCGGTTGGTGAGAGTTTCTTGGATGCGCTCAGGCCGGGATAGTCATGAGTAAGAAGTGAAGGGTAAGGATGAGCGGTGAAACGTGAGGCAAGGGATAGGATGTGGTAAGAACGTGTCCAATGTGTCTTCTGAGGACAGACTAAAAGAACTCGGATTCGCCCTGCCGGCTCCTCCAAAGCCCGTCGCAAACTACGTACCGGTAGTTCGGGCGGGGGACCTGCTGTTTCTTTCCGGGGTATTACCTTCACGCGATGGCCGCCTTGTTATGACTGGCAAGCTCGGAGAGAACCTCACGGTCGAACAGGGGGTTGAGGCAGCGAGAGTAGCGGTGCTGAACGGCCTCAGTATCGTCCGGAGCGAAGCCGGATCGCTGGACCGAGTCAAGCAGATCGTCAAGATGGTCGGCTATATCGCCTCGGCTCCCGGCTTCACCGATCAACCGCAAGTTCTCAACGGTGCATCCGATCTGCTCGTTTCCGTGTTCGGAGAAGCAGGCCGCCATGCACGAGTAGCCGTCGGGGCCGCGGAGTTGCCACGCCAGGCTCCCGTCGAAATCGAACTGATAGTGGAGCTGCATTCGTCATAGTCACATACCGCCTTAGGGAAAGTCCTGGTTTTCATCTCCCGGGGTTTGCCAAGGCCGCGGCATGCAGTAAGCCGCCTATCTCTTCGCCGCATCCCTCGTGTCAAAGGATTATCTTCCATGCATGAGGTCAAGGCTGCTGATCCTCCTCCCGAAGCTTTTATTCCTCATTCCGAACCATTCGGTTGTCAAGAGACGAGAGGGAAGCAAGAAACGCCGAATCCACTCCCTTCAAGTGGTATGATCTACGACGCATGAATCAGCAGGCTTGGAACTCAGTGGATGAGTCGTACCAGACCGGCGTGCCCTATGATCGGTACTATCGAACCTCCAAATGGTGTGCTGCTACGGTGGCGCTCATCGCTGCGCTGGTCCTTGTGGGCTGGACGTTTTATATCAACCGACTCATCAGTGTATCTCCCGGCTTTGCCTCGATGAAAATCACCACGGCAATCGGCTTGCTGCTCTTAGCAGGCGCCCTTCTATTGCTCAACCCGCATATCATCCGTCCGGACCAAAGCGGCACGCGCATTCGGAACGGTATCGTGTTTGTCTTGGCGGCGATGGCGGGTCTGCTGGGGCTTGGCACCTTGCTCGGATATGCTACTCATGTGGAAGAAGAGAGGGTTCTTCAAATATGGACGGCGCCGGCAACGGCCCTATGTTTTGCGCTCCTAGGAGGAGCCGTTCCTGCGTCAATGAAACAGAACGCTCGGCACGATGTCTCTCAAAGTCTGGCTGCTGTTGTGATGTTCATCTGTTCGCTTGCCGTGCTGGGGTATCTCTTTCACAAGCAATCGCTCTATGCCATACCGTCATACAAGTCGATGGCGCTGCATGCGGCCGTCTCGTTTGTGTTGCTGAGCCTCGCCGTGCTCTGTCTTCGGCCTGATCGAGGGTTGATGAAAACGGCTACAGCCGGCACAGCGGGCGGCTCGATGCTGCAACGCATGGTCCCCCTGATGGCGGGGATGGTCCTCATCATCGGATGGGTTCATCTGATGGGAGAAACGGCCGGATTGTACAATAGCCGCTTCAGCCTCCTCGTGGCTGTTGGGCTGAGTGTGATGGGCTTCGGCGTTATTCTGTGGACGGTAGCGGGGACCTTGAACCAGATCGATGCGGCAAAGGATCTCAGCGAGCGGCGCCTGCAGCACGCCATCAAGCAACTTCGCGCCTCCGACGAACAAAAGACCCGTCTCCTCTACACGGTGAGCCATGAATATCGCACTCCGCTGAACGGGATTATCGGGATCAGCCGGTTCTTGCTGAATCATGCCGACGGTCCGTTGACACCGGAGCAGGACAAGCAAATCGGGATGGTGCAGACAGGAGCTCAACAACTGTTGACCCTCATCGATACGATGCTGGATCTCGATAAGATCAAGACCGGCAAACTGCGACCGGCATTCCGCCGATGCATGGTGCCGGCATTGTTGCAAAGCCTACGCGCCGCCGCAGAGCTGTTTCCTCCACGACCAGGCGTGAGTCTCGTTATAGAAGAACCGGACTCACTGCCCGAACTCATGACCGACGATACCCTCTTGAGCCGCATCCTCTACAATTTCGTCCACAATGCGGTGAAATATACCGAGAGGGGCACGATCATCGCCACGGCTGAGTCGGTCTCAAACGGGCAGGCTGTTCGCTTTGTCGTGCGCGACAGCGGGATCGGCATCGCGCACGAAGATCAGGCACGCATCTTTGACGAATTTGTCCAAATCCGTCATCCCTTGCAACAGCGGATTAAAGGACAGGGCCTGGGCTTAGCGCTGTGCAAACGGCTCGCCGACGTGCTCGGCGCCGTCATCACGGTTGAGAGTCAGCCCGGGAAAGGCTCAACCTTTTCGGTCACCGTGCTCTGTGAACAGAGAACGTCGACGGCACTGATCCAAGATGGATGGCAAGAATATGAGCGTATGGCCATGACTGAGAGCGGAAAGCTCGAGAACCGGTCCGTTCTTCGATGAGTCTCGTGAGGCTGATATGACCCATACCACCGCCGAATCCGATTACCCGACCATTCTCGTGGTCGACGATAACCCGGCCGCCTTGTATGTGAAGAGTCGTCTGCTCAGCCGGCAGGATTATAGGATCATTGAAGCGGACAACGGTGCCGACGCACTCACTGTTGCCATAGCGGAACGGCCTGCTCTCATTCTGCTCGACGTCAACCTATCGGACATCAGCGGCTTTGATGTCTGTCAGCGGCTCAAGACTCAGCCTGAGACGAAGTTCATCAAAGTACTGCAGACCTCAGCTGCCCGCATCAACGCACCGGATCGGGTGAAAAGCCTGGAAGTCGGGGCGGATGCCTATTTGGTCGAACCGGCGGAAGAAGAGGAGTTGATCGGTACTGTGCGGGCCCTGCTCAAGCTGGCCCAGCACGAACGGGAGAATCATCGGCTCATCACACGTCTCACCGAGAGCGAAATGCGTTATCGGTCTCTCATCGAGCGAATGCCCGCGGCTATGTACACGATCGATCGAGACGGGCGCATCACGTTTTACAACGACCAAGCAGCCGAACTGTGGGGTCACAGGCCGAAACTGGGCGACAGCGAAAGTCGGTTTTGCGGGTCGCACAAGCTGCTGTGGCCGGATGGGACACCTCTGCCGCACGACAAGACGCCCATGGTCGATGCGGTGCGGGACGGTACGGCACTGCATGGTCAGGAAGTCATTCTCGAACGCTCCGACGGTACAAGACGCCACGTGATCGTCCATATCGATCCTCTGCGAAATGCCGAAGGACAAATCGTCGGTGCGGTGAACTTGTTCACGGACATCACGGCGCGCAAGCAGGCTGAAGATGCGCTGCGCGACAGCAAAAGTCGGCTGACGGCGGAACTCGGCATCATGCAGCGCCTTCAGGCGCTCAGCACCAAATTGATTCATGTCGGCGAGCTGCAGTCGCTGCTTCAAGAGATTCTTGCGGCCTCAGCCGATCTTATCGGCACGGACAAGGGCACCATTCAGTTGCTCGACCCTGGCACCGGCAACCTCCGCATCGTCGCTCATCAGGGGATCGGAACGCGGTTGATCGAACATTTCGCCGAGCGCGGATGGGTGACGACCGGCGGTGCGGCCATGCAGCGGGTTCAACGAGTGATCGTGGAGGACGTGGCGGTCGAACCGAGCGTTCAGGGGGACTTTGAGCTGGAGATCGTGCTTGAAGACGGCGTCCGGGCGATTCAATCCACTCCTCTCATCAGTCGGGATGGGCGTTTTCTGGGTGTGCTCAGTAATCACTTCCGATATGTGCATCGGCCATCGGAGTCTGATCTGCGGTGCCTGGATCTGTTGGCGCGCATGGCGGCGGACTTCATCGAACGTTGCCGGATTGACGATGCGCTGCGGGAAAGCAAAGCGCGGTTCCGGCTGCTGGCGGACGCCGCACCGGTGTTCATTTGGATATCAGGGACTGACAAGCGCCGCACCTACTTCAATCAAGGATGGCTCGACTTTACCGGCCATACCATGGAGCAGGAGATAGGCGACGGGTGGGCGGAGGGGGTCCACCCGGATGATTACGAACAATGTCTCAAGACGTATATCGACGCGTTTGATCGTCGCGAGCCGTTCACAAGGGAGTATCGCCTGCGCCGAGCCGATGGCCGATACGGCTGGATTGTCGATCAAGCGGTGCCTCTGTGGGGTGGCGACCGGGAATTTCAAGGCTATATCGGCGCCTGTGTGGACATTACCGATCGCAAACAGGCGGAAGACGCGCTGCGTGCAAGCGAAGAAAGGGCCCGTATGCTGGCCGAAGCGATGCCGCACTTCGTGTGGCAGACCGACGAGCAAGGCGAGACGTCGTTCGAAAATCAACGATGGTACGACTATACCGGACTGACGCACGAGACGACGGGCCACGGCGGCTGGCTCACGGTCCAACACCCCGACGATGCGCCAAGATTGGCTGACGCATGGAAGAAAGCCGTCGAAACAGGCGGCGAGTACGACGGCGAAACAAGATTTCGCCGTGCTGTCGACGGAATCTATCGATGGTTTCGTGTGAGAGGGGCTCCTGTTCGGGATGCTGAAGGTCGCATTCAGTCATGGGTGGGGACCTGCACCGACATCCATGAGCGCAAGGAAGCAGAGCTGGCCCTACGTGAGAGCGAAGAGCGGTATCGTGCAACCTTTGCCAATGCGGCTGTCGGCATCGCCCACAACGGATTGGAGGGTCGGTGGTTACAGTTCAACGATTCCTTATGCACGATCACCGGCTATTCCCGTGAAGAATTGCTCGCCATGACGTTCGCGGATATCACCTATCCCGGCGATCTAAAGGCAGAATGGGCGCAAACACGTCGCGCGCTGGCGGGTGAGATCGAAACCTATTCAATGGAAAAGCGCTACGTACGAAAGGATGGTTCGCTCGTCTGGGTTCATAAGACGGTATCGCTTCTCCGAGATGCGCATCGCAGGCCGCTTCATTTCATTTCAATCATTGAGGATATTAATGATCGGAAGCAGGCGGAGGAAGCGCTGCGCGAAGCGCAAGCGCGCTTGCAACGCTGGAACGTGGAGCTCGAACAGGCGGTGAACATGAAGACGGCGGAATTGCGACAGTCGCAGGACCGCCTGCGCGCGTTGACGAGCGAGTTGAACCTGGCGGAACAGCGCGAACGGAAACGTCTGGCCACGGAACTGCACGATCATCTGCAGCAGATGTTGGTCGTCGGTAAATTGACGATCGGGCAGGGGAAACGAGTGGCAATCGGCGTGCCGGCCTGTGAAACCGTCTTGAAAAAGATCGATGATATCTTGTCCGATGCGTTGACCTATAGCCGGACGTTGGTGGCGGAACTCAGCCCGCCGGTCCTGCGCGATCATGGCCTGACGGCCAGTCTCAAATGGCTTGCCGAGTACATGAAGAAAAAGCATGAGCAAACCGTGGCCGTCGCGGTGTCCGACGACCACGATTTCGACCTGCCGGAAGATCAACGTGTGTTGATCTTCCAATCGGTGCGGGAGCTTCTGATCAATTCTGCCAAATACGCCGGAACAGGACAGGCCACTCTCACGATGGAAAAGCGAGCGGACCAACTCTGCATTACCGTGAAGGATGAGGGGATGGGATTCGATCTTGCTGCTGCGGCGGCGACGGGAGTGCCCAGCGGCGAGGTTTCGTCCAAGTTTGGTTTATATAGCATCCAGGAGCGGATGCGGGCATTGGGCGGCTCGTTCACCATCCACTCCGCTCCGGGGCACGGGACCAGTGCAACGCTGATCTTGCCGCTGACGAGACGTGGGGAGTGGGGTGGGGGGAGTGTGGAGCAAGGGGGCAGGGGTGAGCGCAGTACATCTTCACCGCCTACTGACCACTCACCACTCATCGTTGGAGCAATTCATGTCTTGTTGGTGGACGATCACGCGATGGTGCGGCAAGGACTGCGATCGGTGCTGGATGCCTATGCGGATATTCAGGTCATGGGGGAGGCCCGGGACGGCGAAGAGGCGGTGAAATTGGTCGAAAAGCTCCGACCTCAAGTGGTGGTGATGGATATCAATATGCCGAAGATGAACGGGATCGAAGCCACGATGCAGATCAAAGCCAAATGGCCGGAGACCGCCATCATCGGTATATCGGTAAACGTGGGGGACGACAACAGCGACGCGATGCAGCAAGCCGGAGCGGCCACGCTGCTGACCAAAGAAGCTGCGGTGGAGCAGCTCCACGATACGATCGTTCAGGCCGTCGGTTCACAAGATACGCAAGGAGGTCCGATGATTCCGCGATAGATTTCATCCAGTTTTTTACGGGCGATATCTTGCAGTCCCGCTTCGTTCCAAGCATCGACTGAGCGACCAGGTCAGAGGCCCGATCCGATTGTCCGACGCCTCCTTGACTCCCGAAAACACGGCTTGTTAAAGTCGGGCATGTCGTGTTGTGAATCTCCCGTGTGTCTTTTTCCTTTTCCGATAGGCTGTCCATGAAACAAATCTCTCTCTTGACCGCATTCCTCATTTGGCTGGTGTGTCTTGGGGATGGAGCGAACATCTTTATGGCAGAGGCCGGCCAGGGGATCATTGAACTGTCTTCTCGGTATTCTACTCCTGGCGCTACCTTGGTCCTGAACGGGAAAGGATTTGGAATCTTTAAGTCGACCCAGTTCAATCGAGTGACCGTCAACGGGGTGTCGGCTTTGGTGCAGCGATGGGAAGCAGACGTCATCGAGGTCAAGGTTCCCTTCAAGGCGACAAGCGGCTTTGTCGAGGTGTTGGTCGGAAAGAAGAAGCTGCTCGCCGGATTTTTGACTATCGTCATGCCATGGATCGAGGCCATTACACCGACGGAAGGGGAACGGGGAACCACGCTTCAAATCAGCGGTCATCATTTCGGCCTCTCGGCAGGTGCGCGCGATCCGAACACGATGTTCGGTGTCAATGACGTGGTGGTCGGCGGGGTCGTGGTGCGCCCCAAGCGATGGAAAGACGACAAGATCGAGCTTGAAATTCCGCCGAACGCGGTGAGTGGTGATGTCGTGGTGCGGCTGGCTTCCTCCGATCCGCTACCGGACGGATCATGCTGTGCTCCGGTCGAGCGTGTCGTCAGCAACGCCGTTCCGTTGAAACTGATTCCGTCCGTTCGAGTGGACCCTATCAGTGGACCTGTCGGTACGAAAGTGGTCTTGTTCGGCCAGGGGTTTGGGAATGCCAAAGAACTGATGGATGATGCCGTACTGATCGGTGGGCGGCCCGTGACCATCGCCCAATGGAAAGACGACGTCATCGTCTTTCATGTTCCCCTCGACGCGAAGTCGGGTCCGCTTGTGCTGAAACATCAAGGGCGAGAACGAGTGCTGGCACAGTTTACGGTTCATGTTCCCCGCGTCATCTCCATGAGTCCCGCCAGCGCGCCTATCGGGACCTTGTTGCGTATCAATGGCGAGCACTTTGGATTTTACGCAGAGAGCGGGTCGACCCCCTACAACTTCACGGATTTTAATACCGGTGGGAATCGGGTCGAAATCGGCGGAGTGCCGGCGGTGATCTATCGTTGGAACGATGACCGAATCGATGTCTGGGTGCCGTTCAGCGCGAAAACCGGCAAGGTAGTTATTTACCGGAGCGCCAACACGCCGAACATCGGCGGCCTCTGTTGTGCCGAGCGGGGGACACAAGCCACTGAAGCCGGAGACTTTACGGTCGTCACGCCGGTCATCGAGTCGTATGAACCTCAGAGCGCCGGGTTGGATGATACGGTGACGATCAAAGGCCGAGGGTTTGGAACATTTCTCAAGACCGCTGAACATGCCGACCTTGGCTTGAACCAGAAATCCTACAAGCGGCGGGGCGGCCTTGAAATCAACGAACCGGACGAACATGCGACTGTCGTGTCGAATGTGTCACGAACCGAAGTCCTGTTCAACGGCACAGCCGCTTTGGTTCAGTCGTGGACCGATGAAGAGATTGTGGTCACAGTACCGCACCGCAACCTCTATGGGATCGGAAAGAAGGGCGAATTTTTCGATAACTTGGCCACCGGCCCGCTGGTCGTTCGGCGGGGATCCTGGGATCTGCTTTCTGATGGAACCTGTTGTTCGCCGAAGAAATGGATCACGCTTGAAGCCGGGCCGTTCACCATCGAAGCAAAAGGGCTTCCCGTTCCCGACCCAGATTTCTGGAATCACCGGACGCCTGACGCGAGTACCGCTCCATAATGTTGGGTTGGCTCCATCCCATTCACGCCGAACGACGGAACGTGTTCGCGTCACTCTTCATCCTCCTCGGTCTGTTTCTCGTGCTCCCTCAATCGGCGGGGAGTACAGGCTCCAACCTTTCCATCGCTACGCAAGTGAGTCACACGAAATCAACCTTGATGAGCATTCAGTTTCGTACGCCTCAGAATGGGTGGGCGGTAGGAACCGGAGGGACAATACTGAAGACCACCGATGGCGGGAAGAAATGGAGGCGGGTGACAAGCGGAACGTCTATCTTGTTAACATCCGTGTTCTTTCCCGACTCATCAACAGGCTGGGCGACAGGGGCTGGAGGGACGCTGAAATACACGACTGATGGTGGAGAATCATGGATTTCTCAATCCTTGGAGACTCAGCAGCCACTGTACGGAATCTATTTCACATCGCCGAAATTGGGGTGGGTCGTCGGGGGAGGAGGGACGATCTTGCACACAGTCGATGGCGGCGGGCATTGGGCGGAACAAGCAAGCGGTACGGCCGCAGCGCTCTATGCGGTGCACTTTCTCAATGACCGGAAGGGCGCGATCGTCGGCGCGCTGGGCACCGTCCTGTCGACAGACGATGGAGGTGCCACCTGGAAGATGCAGGAAACGCAGAGCGCGGCGACTTTATTCGACGTTTTTTTCACCGATTCCACGACCGGCTGGGCGGTCGGCAATGCGGGAGCCATGTTTCAGACGACGGACGGCGGGGCCAAGTGGGTTGACCAAACCTTACCCTGCGGAAATACCTGTACGAGACTCACGGATTTGTTGAAGGTGCGTTTCACCAATCCACAAGACGGCTGGATTGTCGGCGAGCGCGGGATGCTGTATCGGACAACTGATGCAGGCCTCACTTGGAGCGAGGGAAAATCGATCGCCCCTGCCTCATTATTCGGTCTCAGTTTCTCCGATACTACTCATGGCTGGACCAGCGGGGAAAACGGGGCGATCCTCCATTTGCAACCGAGCCGCTAATTTTGCATTCTGTAGCGAGTCTTCCTTTAGAACTCGAGTTTTCAATCCTCACTCATTACCTGGCGACTGTCCTTGTCGCCTGTCGTCCAACGGAATGCTCTTCTCTCCGGGGTCTTTAGGGGCTACGTTTGATGTGGGTTTGTTTGCAGGTGACTGGCCCTGTCGCTTGCCAACCGATGTCGGCCCAGACTTTCGAGTATCTCCGGAGGTTGATTTTGACGTTGGTTTATTTGCAGGCGACTGGCCCTGTCGCTTGCTCATCGATGTCGCACCAGGCTCTTGAGTCTTTCCGGACTCTGCATCAGCCATTCCCATAATGCCACACCATGGAAAAAGAATAATTGCTCCGATTAACAGTGCCTGGATCGTATGCCTGTATTGCCAAATCATCATTATTCACCTCCAGTTCATATGGGACTAGAGACCTTCCTAATAATAACTTATTGCACGATGAGATCTGACGAGGGATATCCCTAGATGCCTTTCCCACTGTAGCCGCTCCTAAGTCGGTCAGACGGTTGGTCAGTTACGTACAGAAAAATTTCGCCTGACTCCCATTGATCCACTAGGTGCTGAGAGTACCTCGTCAAATTCCAACTCGGGAGCTTATCCAGTCGAATGCTAGGGCGGATCTGTTGACAGATGAGGTATGACAAAAACTATAGTAGTGACATAACTACATTTAAGGAGAATGTATGCATATTGGATTGCGTGAAGCAAATCAGCAATTTTCTCGTCTGGTGAAAACCGTCAGGGGCGGACGTGAAGTGCTCCTGACAGAACGAGGGCAACCTCTCGCAGTGCTGAGGCCGATTCGGAGCGGCGATAAGACGAAGGCGGTAATTCAACGATTGGAGGCGGCGGGCTTCCTGCGTCCTGCGAGCAAACGTGTCGGTCTTCCTGCCTGGAAGCCGAGACCGCTTCGAGGACGCCATCTGTCCAAGACGATTCGGCAAGAGCGAGACCAGCGGTGAAGCAAACGCCTTGGGCCTATTTTGACACCAGCGTGCTAGTGAAACGATATGTGAAGGAACAGGGTTCAGCCGCTGCTCGGCGACTCTTGCAGCGGTATCGGTTCCTTTCCTCGGCCCTCGCTCCGGTCGAAGTCTTGTCCGTATTAAGCCGCCGACGCACTCTTGGAGAACTTACCCAACGCGATTTTGTTGCCATCCGGTCGAGGCTTCGCAAAGATCGTAGCTACTGGGAACTCGTAGAAGTCGGCGAAATTGTCCTGAATCAGGCCGAGGAACTGATCAAGAAAACAGGGCTGAAAACGCTCGATGCCCTGCATCTCGCCTCGGCCCTCACGTTCCAAGCCGCCTCTGGTCTGACCATTCCCTTCATCACAGCCGATGTCAGGCAGCGCAAAGCGGCAGAAACGCTGGGATTGAATCTGATTTGGGTTGAATGAGCCTGGTGTTGTGTGCAGGGAACGGCTTGACGCCATCTTTCTGTGCCCCACTTATCAACACGGCTGTTATGGAACGATTCTCGATTGGGTGTTCGTCTATTGATCCCACAATGGGATCATGGTATGGTGATCCGTGCGCATCATTGCTAAACGGACCCTTCGCGATTTCTGGAAGCGGCATCCGCGGGCGAAAGGACCTTTAGAAGCTTGGCATCAAGAGGTTGGTCGAGCCGACTGGGCAAAGCCATCGACTGTGAAACTTCAGTTTCGATCGGCAAGTGTGCTGCAAGATAATCGAGTCGCGTTTAATATCGCCGGCAACCAATACCGTCTGGTCGTGAAGATCAATTACCCTTATCGAATTGTGTATATCCGATTCATTGGGACCCACAAAGACTATGATAGCGTTGATATAACCAGGATATGACGGAATGAGGACACCGTGACCATTGCACCCATTAAATCAAAGGGCGATTATGAACGCATGTTGAAACGAATCGAAGCTCTGATGGATGCGAAGTCTGGAACCAAGGCTGGCGATGAATTAGATGTGTTGACGACACTCGTTGAGGCGTATGAGGCGAAGCACTATGCCATCTGTCCGCCAGATCCGGTCGAGGCCATCAAGTTTCGGATGGATCAACTCGGCATGACCCGCAAAGACCTGGAAACCCTGCTTGGCGGACGGGGACGCGTTTCGGAGATCCTGACCAAGAAGCGTACCCTCTCGCTCGAAATGATTCGCCGGCTGCATCGCACCCTGCACATCCCGCTAGAGAGTCTCATCGGTACGGCTGCATAAAACATGCGAAAAATGAACCAGGAGACGTGACGCCGCCATGTGTTCAATCTCAATCGAATTAACGGACCAATACGGGGAATCAGTACACAGGGTTATCTGTAAGGGGCAGCTTGGCAAAGCAGCTGTCTCGTGTGAGCTTGTCTGAAGGTAGAATCTCATATAAAAGCGTTTCGGTGAAAAGAACAATGTGCTCTTCACATAACGATCGAATTGTTTTAGCAGGTGCTCCCTGCAAGTAACTTTGTCGATTACAATTTCCATGCAGTTTTCTGAAACTCTCACAAGCAGCCATGCTGCACACAACAGTCCTAGTCGGCGGGCATGGTAGGCAGGGGATTAGCACGAGTCAATGGCTGTGGGGAAGGTAAATAGGGGCCGACCTTGCTTCGCACATTTCCCCCATGCGCCGATCATCGATTGGCTCTGGCGGCCATGGCGAAGTGCAAGAAAATAGCCGCCCCCTGGCAGCATCTGGTTTGGTCATCCCAGCTTGCCGAAACGCGATTGAAGAACGCTGATGGTGGCGATGGCGGCTGTTTCCGACCTCAAGATATGCTGACCAAGGGTAATAGGTACGACTCCTGCCTGCTCAGCCGTCTGCATTTCTTCTTTGCTCCAGCCTCCTTCCGGTCCGATCAAGACCAGCACGGAGCCAGTCGCGTCTTGCGGTAGTTCGACCGTTTGTAAACTCTTGCCTTCTCGCCGCTCCGCGAGCATGAGTGTGATCGTGCCGCTCGCACGGCTGGCCAAAAGTGCTGCGAGGGATCGGGGTGGGGCGATCGTCGGCACGCGCCACTGTTCGGACTGCTGGGCGGCTTCCAAGGCGATGCGCTGCCATCGGGCGAGCTGATGGTCCACGCGATCGGCTTTGAGTTGCACCACACTGTGTCGGCTTTCAATCGGCTCGAGTTCAGCCACGTCCAGTTCGGTGGCCTTCTGAATCACCCAATCCATCTTTTCGCCCTTGAGTAAGGATTGGCCAAGGATCAGCCGAGGCGTGCGGCGAAGCGGTTCTTGGACCGTTTCGAAAATATGCCCGATGACGGCTTGTTTGGAGACCTTGGTGATTTCGGCATGGTATCTGGTGTCCTGTCCGTTGCCGAGCCACAGAGTCTCGCCGATGTTCACGCGCAAACTGTCTCGGAGGTGACTCAGCAGATCGCCGGTGATGGAAATGGTCGGCGGTGTGATGCACTGAGGGAGAACGAAAAATACGGGCATGGGGCCCTAAAGATCGGGAAGGTAGGTCTACTCGAAAAATGTCTTCATCTTATCGAAGAAGCCGTCGCCGTTGGCTTCCATGGACATGCCGCTCTCTTTCGCGTACTCCATCAGCAGTTCTTTTTGCCTGGCCGTTAATTTGGTGGGAATTTGGACCTTGATCGTATAGACCTGATCGCCGGTCGAACCTCCTTTCAGGCTGGGAATCCCTAAGCCCTTAATCCGAAGGACCTTGTCATGTTGTGTGCCGGGCGGAACCTTAATGACGGTTTCGCCCTTGAGGGTCGGGACTTCCACTTTTCCACCGAGCACGGCCGTAACAAGGTTGACCGGCACATCGCAGGCGATATCGAGGCCCTTGCGATGAAAAATTTGATGAGGCCTGACGGTAACGGCCACGTAGAGGTCGCCGGGAGGGCCACCATTAGGGCCATGCTCGCCTTCATTGGAGAGACGAAGTCGCATGCCGGTCTCAATACCGGCGGGAATGTGGACGGCGATGGTGCGCTCTTTGTAAACCCGTTGACGCCCCTGGCAGGTTGAGCAGGGTTCCGTAACAAAGTGACCGGTGCCTTCACATTGACCACAGGGTCGGCTGACACTGAAGAAGCCCTGCTGAAACCGGAGTTGCCCCGCCCCTTTGCAGCTGGCACAGGGCTTGATGGCCGCCGCCGACTTAGCCCCGGTCCCTTTGCAGTCGACGCAGATTTCCCAACGCGGGATCTTGAGTTTGGCTTCTTTCCCGTAGACGGCTTCCTCAAACGTGATTTCAAGGTTGTATTGGAGATCGTTGCCACGTTCCGCCCGAGTTGCCCCGCCTCCTCGTGCTTGGCCGAAAAAATCCTCGAAGATGTCGTTAAACACGTCTCCGAATCCGCCACGGCCGAAATCGAATCCGTCAAAGCCGGGCCCACCCTGCTGTGCCCCGGCGTGACCGAACATGTCGTAGCGTTTTCGCCTTTCCTGATCGCTCAGCGTTTCATAGGCTTCGTTGATTTCCTTGAACTTCTCTTCGGCGGATTTCTTCTGTTGGTCGCCGACGTGGAGGTCCGGATGGTGCTGGCGGGCCAGTTTCCGGTAGGCTTTTTTCAGATCGTCGTCGGACACATTCCGATCGACGCCGAGAATTTCGTAGTAATCGCGTTTGGACACGGCTGCCATTGCGTATGAAAGTATAGACTACCCGAGTGCTCTATTGCCCCGAGAACTCGGGTATCTCCGATGCGCTATTCTATGCTATTTCTTGTCTTTGTCTACTTCTTCAAATTCTGCGTCCACGACTTTCTCATCGGTTTTCGTCTCGCCGGTGCCGCTGGTTGTTGACGCGCCCGGTTGCGGGCCTGGCGATGCGGCTGCTTTCTTGTACATCTCTTCGGCTAACTTGTGCGACGCCGTCATGAGTGATTGCGTCGCCGATTCGATTGCCTCGGCATCGGTGCCTTCGAGCGCCTTCTTGACGGCTGCGACGGCATCCTGGATTTTCGTCTTTTCCTCATCAGAGACTTTGTCGCCGTATTCTGTAATGTTTTTTTCCGTTTGGTAGACCAAATTATCCGCCTGGTTCTTGGCTTCCGCCAATTTGCGGCGTTTCTTATCATCTTCCGTGTGCGACTGCGCGTCCCGAACAAGCTTCTCGACTTCATCCTTGCTCAGACCGCTGGAAGCCGTGATCTTGATGGATTGTTCTTTCTGTGTGGCTAGATCTTTTGCCGACACGTGCACGATACCGTTGGCATCGATATCGAACGTCACTTCAATCTGCGGCATGCCGCGAGGCGCCGGTGGAATACCGACCAAGTCGAACTGTCCAAGCAGCTTGTTGTCATTGGCCATTTCCCGTTCGCCTTGGAAGACACGGATGGTGACGGCCGTTTGGTTATCGGCCGCCGTCGAGAACACCTGGCTCTTCTTGGTCGGAACGGTCGTGTTGCGTTCAATGAGCTTGGTGAATACGCCGCCCAGCGTCTCAATGCCCAACGACAATGGAGTCACATCGAGAAGCAGGACATCCTTGACTTCTCCTTTGAGGACTCCGCCTTGGATGCCGGCCCCGATGGCGACGACTTCGTCGGGATTGACCCCACGGTGTGGTTCTTTCCCGAAGAAATCTTTTACCACCTGAATCACTTTGGGCATGCGGGTCATGCCGCCGACCAGCACGATTTCCTGGATGTCTTTGGCGGTGACGCCCGCATCGGACAATGCTTTGCGACAGGGCTCGATCGTGCGCTGAATCAAGTCGTCCACGAGCTGTTCGAGTTTGGCTCGTGTCAGCTTCGTGACCATATGCTTGGGGCCGCTGGAATCGGCGGTGATGAACGGCAGGTTGATTTCCGTTTCTTGAGATGACGACAGCTCGATCTTGGCCCGTTCCGCCGATTCTTTCAGGCGTTGAAGCGCCATTCGGTCTTTCCGCAGATCAATGCCCTGATCTTTCTTGAATTCATCGACCAGCCAATCCATCACGCGTTGATCGAAGTCATCGCCGCCAAGATAGGTATCACCATTGGTGGATTTCACCTCGAAGACGCCTTCCCCGATTTCGAGCACGGAGATGTCGAAGGTGCCGCCGCCCAAATCGTACACGGCAATTCGTTCATCCTTTTTTTTGTCCAGGCCGTAAGCGAGGGAGGCAGCTGTCGGCTCATTGATGATGCGCAGGACGTTCAGACCGGCGATCTGGCCGGCATCTTTGGTCGCCTGGCGCTGGCTGTCGTCAAAATAAGCGGGGACGGTCACAACGGCTTCGGTGACCTTTTCACCGAGGTAGTCTTCAGCGGTCTGCCGCATTTTCTGCAGAATCATCGCCGAAATCTCCGGTGGGCTATAGCGCTTGCCGCGCAATTCCACGTGCGCGTCGCCGTTGTCGGCCTCAACTACTTTATAAGGAAGCCGCTTCATGGCTTCTTGAACTTCACGGCTCTTGAACTTGCGCCCCATCAGGCGCTTGACGGAAAAAATGGTGTTCTCGGGATTGGTAATCGCTTGCCGTTTTGCGATTTGGCCGACCAGCCGTTCACTTTTATCGGTGATGGCAACGACGGAAGGCGTGGTTCGGCTCCCTTCGGCGTTGGCGATCACCACGGGATCTCCGCCGCTCATAATCGCCACACAAGAATTGGTGGTCCCGAGATCGATACCGATGACTTTACCCATTGGTGAACTCCTTCCTTCTCGACAACGATGACTGAGCCAGGTCAGTTCGTTGTTGAGTCATGTTCGCTTGGTTGGGCCGGACCTGACGATACGCTGACCATTGCCGCCCGCAGAATCCTATCGTGCAGCCGATACCCCTTTTGAAACTCGTCCAATACTTTATTGGCCGGTACATCGCTCGATGGCCCGTATGAGACGGCTTGATGGGCGCTTGGGTCGAAACCCTGGCCGGCCGTTTCGATCGCCTGCACACCGAATTTGGCCAGGATCCCGGATAGTTGCTTGAGCGTCAGTTCCACGCCCTGGACGAGCGCCGAATCATTTCCGTTCGTCCGAGCCGCCTTGATCGCCCGCTCCATGTTATCGACGACCGGCAGCAGCTCTTTGAGAAGCTGTTCATTCCCGAATCGAATTTGCTCACGCTGGTCACGTTGAGTCAGCCGTTTGTAGTTTTCAAATTCTGCGGCCAACCGGAGATACTTGTCGTTGAGCGTTTTACATTCTTCGGTCTTTCCGGCCAACGCCTCCTGAACCGATGAGCCCATGCCTGTGACTGAAGAGTCTTCCGCTAAACTCTCGATTGTATTGGCGTTTGTGTTTTCCTGCTCTTGATCGTCACTCATCCTGATACCTATACACAGGGGGAGATATCCATAGGGGGAGAGAAGTCAACGGGGTAAAGGGAAAATAAAATGATGCGGGTACGAAGAGGATTAGGCCCATTGCGTGAAGCTCGCGCCGCGGGCGCGGCGATAGAGGAGTTCAAGTCCGTGCAGGGTCAAAAACGGTTCAATATGTTGAATCGATCGCGCCTCCGGCGCAATCACCAGGGCTAATCCACCCGTGGCGACCACATATGATGCGTGTCCCATTTCTCCGTCCATCCGATGGATAAGAGAATCCACGAGCCCGGCATAACCGAAAATGAGGCCCGACTGAATGCTACCGGCGGTATCGGTTCCAATAACGGTCTTAGGCCGGGCGAGCTCGACTTTGCTCAGCTTCGCGGCACGTGTAAACAAGGCATCTGCGGAAATAGTCAGGCCCGGTGCGATCACGCCTCCAAGATACTCTCCATGTCGGTTGACTGCGCAAAACGTCGTTGCCGTGCCGAAATCGACGATGATGAGATCGCGGTGAAACTTCTCATAGGCCGCAGCCGCATTCACAATGCGGTCGCTTCCGATCTCTTTCGGGTTCGAGTATTTCAGTGTTAAGCCGGTATCCATGTCGGATGAGACGGTGATTGGGGTGCACCCAAAGGCCGTTTCAACCATTGATTCAAACGTTTCCGTGAGGGCGGGAACGACACTGGAGATAATCGCATCGGTGATCTGCGCAGGGGCGCGCCCATCTCGGGCCATGAGGCTGAGGCAAAGGACACCGTACTCATCGGCGGTAGCCTTGGGATTCGTCGCCAACCGCCAATGAGTCAGCAGAGTCGATCCGTCAAAGATTCCTGCGACAATATTGGTATTTCCGATGTCGATCGCTAAGAGCATCGGACTCATTCTACCCGGCCTGATGCTCTTTCGCTACTCTCTCAGATGAATGACATCGGCTGCACGGACATCGACGAGAGGCATCGGTTGTGAGTGAGAGTGAGGTGATAGGGGTCTCACCTGAAGCGTGCCGTCGGCAGAGAGCGTTTCTGCGATGCCGACGATCGGTTGCTCATTCGTGAACAAAACGCGAACTTGGCGTCCCAGCGTGGCACAGCGAGCTGTATAGGCCTGTCGTAGCCGGATCGGTCCGAAAGATCGAAGCTCGTCAAGACACTGTTCAAGTTCCAGAAGCACTTGCGCAATGAGTCGATTTCGGTCGATCGGTCGTCGTGAAGCTTCAATCAATGAGGCGGCAATGGGTCGTAATTCTTCCGGAAAAGACACCGGTGGGACATTCACGTTAAGCCCGATTCCAATGACCACCACTGGGTCATTGGTTGTGGCGAAGCTGCTCTCGCAGAGAATCCCGCCGATTTTGCGTTCATGGAGAAGCAGGTCGTTCGGCCACTTCAGCGAAAGCGACACGGTCGCTATCTGTTGAGTGGCCTCGGTCACGGCCACTGCGCTGGCAAGCGGTACCCAGGATAACCATTGCGCAAGGGAAAGGTTTTGCCCCATGCCGCGTACAATGACGGAACAATAGATGTTCAATCCCGGTGGAGAGAACCACGTGCGCCCATGTCGGCCGTAGCCACCGGACTGGCTTTCAGCAATAACGACGGTGCCGTGGGTTGCACCGTTCTGAGCCAGTGACAATGCCTCCTTGTTGGTTGAGGGGAGATTTTGGTGGAGATACAGAGCGTGACCCAGTGATGTGGTCGCGAGAGTGCCGCGAATATTATCGAGTTTGAGTGGTTCGGAGGACAACATCAACTACGCACGTCGGGGCCGTGAAGGCCGAGCTAACGTCATGACGAGGCTGACTGTTGCCGCCGGAGCAGAATGGGTGAGTGCTCCGATGGAGATGCGATCGGCGCCGGCTGCCGCCATGGCTCGGACGTTCTTCAGTGTGATGCCGCCCGACACTTCCACCAGGGCCTGCTTCTTGATCAATGCCACGGCACGTCGGACCAGGTCCGGCGCCATATTGTCCAGCAGAATAATATCAGGCCTTCCGGCGAGCGCCTGCCGAACCTCAGCGAGGGATTCCACTTCGACAATAATCGGAAGCGCGTTTGAGCGGCGGGCATGTGTCAATCGACATGCCCGTTCAATTGGTCGTCGATCGCCTCGGAGGAGGGCGAGATGGTTATCTTTGATTAAAATGCCGTCACCCAATGACCGGCGGTGATTAATCCCTCCGCCGAGCGAAACGGCCCACTTCTGAAGCGCTCGCCAGCCCGGAAGAGTTTTCCTGGTATCCAGGATACTGGCAGGGTAACCGTGCACGGCCCGGCAGAGCCGTTGCGTCAGGGTAGCGATCCCGGATAAGTGTTGAAGAAAGTTCAAGGCGACCCGCTCGGCTTGCAGGATGGACCGCCCGTCGCCCTCGATATGGAGGAGTGTCTCTCCATGTGTGGCTCGGTCGCCGTCGCGCTTGGAGACGGACAACCGCAGGGACGGATCGACCATGAGAAAGGTCTGAACCGCTGCGGCCATTCCCGCCACAACCAACCGTTGTTGAGCAATGATCTTGGCATGAGCCGGAACAGGAGATGAGAAGATCGCAGCGGTGGTGGCGTCTCCTTGGGTCAGATCCTCTTCAAGCCCTTGGCGCACTGCGCGGCGGATCTCTGCAGCGGGGAGTGTGGCCATCGGTCAGGTTCTGAGCATAGCGTGGAGCTGCTGCTCGCTGTCGGTCAGCAATGCACGATCGCGGGACAGAGTCCGCACCCGCTCCTGATGCTCAGCGATCACGTCCGGCGGAGCTTTCGACACAAACTCGGTGTTCTTCAGTTTTCCGTCGACCCGTTGCAATTCCTTGTCGGTCTCCGTAATTTGTTTTGCCAGGCGCTCAATGGCTTTCTTCAGGTCGACGTCATCGGCGACTGCGATACCGACCGAAAGGCCTTCCCTGACGAGTCGTAGCAATCTGGCCGCCGGCCAATTATGCGACGGGCTTACTTCGGCGGTGCCGCGGCTGAGGTGGGCCACGTGTCGGTGTAACTGGTGGAGCTGGTTCTGCCTGTCCGGATCGTCGTGCCCGACATGAAACGGAATCTGCCGCCCCGGGGGATAATTCAAGAGGACTCGGCCAGTTCGGACAAGTCCCACCGTCTGTTCCAGCAATGCGAAGCGCTGTTCTGCATCAGATGCAGCCCACGCCGGGTCTGAGACGGGATAGTTCTGCACGACGATGCTGTCTCCCAGATGGGGGATCGTCTGCCAAATTTCTTCTGTGATGAACGGCATGAAGGGATGCAGCAGCCGCATGGTCGTTTCCAGCGTCTCTACAAGAGTATGCCTTGTACTTGCTCTATCCGGGTGCTCCGGTGTTTGCAGAACCGGTTTGATCAATTCCAGGAACCAGTCACAGTACTCATGCCATATGAACTGATAGAGGACTGTCGCCGCACGGTCGAATCGGTAGGACTCCAACTCCGCTGTGACGGTGCGGATTGTGTGGGCGAGTCGGCTCAAGATCCACCGATCGGGGAACGTCCGTTGCACAGGCAGGAGGACGGTGCGCGGCCCGTCGAGATACATCAAGGCGAATCGCGCGGCATTCCAAATCTTATTGGCGAAATTACGGTAGCCCTCGATCCGTTCTTCCGCCAGCTTGATATCGCGTCCCGGCGAGGCCATAGAGGCAAGAGTGAACCGAAGGGCGTCGGTGCCGAATTGATCCATGACGTGCAGGGGGTCGATCACGTTGCCCTTGGATTTGCTCATCTTCTGGCCTTCTGCGTCGCGGACCAAGGCATGGACATAGACGTCTTTGAAGGGCACGTCCCCCATGAACTTGAGCCCCATCATGATCATGCGGGCCACCCAGAAGAAGAGAATGTCGAGGCCTGTGACCAGCGTGGAAGTCGGATAATAGGTCTTGAGTTCGGGTGTCTGTTCCGGCCAGCCCAGTGTCGTGAACGGCCAGAGGGCGGAGGAGAACCACGTGTCGAGCACGTCGGGGTCGCGAACAAGATCCGTACTTGAGCAGGCATCGCACTTTTCCGGTTTTGTTCTACTGACAATAGGAATAGCGTTAGGTGATATGTAGAGATGTTCATGTTGCCGGCCAGACGATCCCGCCACCGTTAATATTTCTGTATTGCAAGACCGGCAGTACCAGGCTGGTATCTGGTGCCCCCACCAAATTTGGCGGGAGATACACCAATCCTTAATATCGCGCATCCAACCGAGATAGTTGTTAGTCCAGCTTTCCGGGACGATACGAATGCGTCCGTCCTCTACCGCTTTGATCGCGGGGTCGGCCAGAGGCTGAATCTTGACGAACCACTGCGGTGAGAGATAGGGCTCGACGATGGTTTTGCAACGATAGCACTTCCCAATCGCCATTTTGTGGTCTTCAATTTTGACGAGAAATCCTCGGTCACGTAAAAGCTGCTCTATTTTGGGACGCGCTTTAGTGACAGGTAACTGAACGACCTCCTTGATCACAGGCTCTTCAACAAAAGCCGCCTTCATTCCCTTGAGATCGAGAAGTGCTTCATAATCGAGAATAGAAAATCGAGGCAAATTGTGCCGCTCTCCCGCTTCATAGTCGTTGAAATCGTGAGCCGGAGTGATCTTGACGGCGCCCGTGCCGAATTCCAGATCGACGAGGATCGAATCGCCTACGATCGGAATCTCACGTGTAGTCAGCGGCAGACTGACTTTCTTGCCGATCAAATGACGATACCGAGGATCGTCCGGATGCACGGCGACGGCCGTGTCCCCCAGCAGCGTTTCTGGCCGCGTTGTGGCCACGATCAAACTGGAGTGTGGATCATCTACCAGTGGATAGCGGATGTGATACAGCTTGCCTTTCACATCTTCGTGTTCCACCTCGATATCCGAGAGTGCCGTGAGGCAGCGTGGACACCAATTGATGAGTCGTTCGCCACGATAGATCAATCCGTCTTCATACAGCCGCACGAAGACCTCAAGGACGGCCTTGGACAAGCCTTCGTCCATCGTAAATCGCAAACGGTCCCAGTCGCAGGATTCTCCCAGCTGTTTTTGTTGATTGACGATCGTGTTACCGGATGTGGCTTTCCATTGCCAGACCCGTTCGACGAATCGTTCCCGTCCCAGCGACTCCCGTGACAGGCCTTCGGCCATCAGCTGCTTTTCCACCACGTTCTGAGTGGCGATGCCGGCATGATCGGTTCCGGGGAGCCAGAGCGTATTGCGTCCCTGCATGCGCCGCCAACGAATCAGGATATCTTGGAGTGAATGGTTGAGCGCATGGCCGACGTGGAGCGATCCCGTGACGTTCGGCGGGGGGATGACGATACAATAAGGTTGGCCTGGTTGTTGCGGTGAGGCGTGGAAGTATCCGCGCGCGAGCCATTCACGCGACCATCGAGTTTCGACGGCCTTCGGGTCATAGGCTTTTTCGAGTTGAAATGGAGCCATTGAAGTGGTTTCCAAAATGAGATCGGCATCTTAGCATGTCTACGTTGTACAGAAAACGGCGTCAGTCTCTGCTTGTGACCGTATGTGGCATGTGTTATACAGTCGCCCACACAGAGATCTTTAAACACATCGCGGTAGGAGGACCATGGCACGAGGTCGTGAGAAGGATCGGAAGACGCGCAAGAAACACCGGAAGAATGTCAAACGGATGAAAGCTCTGGCCAAGGCTCGACGAGGGAAACGGGGCAAGAAAAGTTAGATCGGAGAGGAGTGTGACGCTTCTTCAGTCTCGATCAGACGTCTGAGTTCAGCCTTGATGTGCTGCTCGGCGACATCGGGCACGATTCGCTGAACGGCCTCTTCGATGGTTTGTCCAACTGCGGCTCTCACCAAGTTGTCTGCCAGTAGCGGGGCCTGTTTCAGTACCTCACGTTGAAGCTCATCTTTGACCAGCTGATCGACCGTTCCTACCTGTTCCCGCACGACCGTGGGCAAGTGTTGATGGATTCCGGATTCGACCTGATCCTTGACCAGTCGCTCGACGCTCTCTGCGATGGCAACTTTGGCCACCTCGGCCACGGTTTGCCGGATGATGGGCCCGCTGGCCTCGAGTTCTTTCCTGATGAGAGCGGGTAATGCCTGAGAGACCAGAGGGTGAATGATCGTTGTGAGATATTCCTGAGAGAGGATGCTTCCTAACTGTGCTTGCAACTCTTTCTGAACAGTTGGTCGGACGTGGGTTCCCAGTTTCTCGTCGATGACACGAGGGAGCAACTCGGCAAGGCTCTGTTGGCTTCGTGTGATCATCGATTGCAAGAGATGGTCGAAGAGGCCCTTCATGGCATCTTCGGGGGCAGCAGGGATGACCGATGGTGCCAGTGATGCGCTGGGCGGGCTGCCGGGGTTGTCCATACCTTCCTCTTGGTCGTCGCCACTTGCCGGGTGATCGATCGCCTCATCGTCATTGGAGTCGGTTGAAGTCGAAGTCGGCGGCCAGACGCGCCGTTTCAGGCCCTTGCCGTTCGAGGCAGCAGCCTGGTTCTGTTGAAGAGATTTAATCACGCCCAGCAAATCCTCGGATTGAAACGGTTTTTTCAGGAAGGCTTTGACACCCAACGTGCGGAGGTGATTTTCGTCCGGGCGATCAGCCGGATTTACCAACGAAATGAGATAGGTTTCTGTCAGGTTGTCCAGTTTGTTGATCTCCTTGCAAAACCCCGAAAAAGTCATGTTGTCGAGATGGTAGTCCGCGATGATCAGCGATGGAGAGTTTCGTCGAGCGGCCTCAAGGGCGGCTGGTCCGTCCTGAAATCCAACGACCTCAAACCCTTCCGGGGTTGAGATCTGTTCTACCAGCCGTCTCACCGCGGGGCTACTGTCCACAACGAAGATCGGAGAAGGCATGAAAAAACTCCGTATTTTTTAGTTTCTTCGAAGCTAACAAGGGGGGTATTCTTTGTCAAGAAAACCATCGATAGATGATTGGATTCGCGATGTATTTCGGCATGCGACCGGTTGCCGAAATGATATCAGGGTCAACCCATCATGAGTTCGCCGATACGAGCGGTGTTTTTCGATGCAGCCGATACTCTTTTTCACGTGCATGGGTCGGTCGCTGAGATCTATCTTCGACATGCGGTTGAATTCGGCTTTCCACAGAAACCGGACTCGTTGATCGCAATCAAACAAGCGTTCAGCCGTGCGTTCCGTGAAGCGCCGCCGCCGGTCTTTGCCGCGGTTGAACCGACGCGAATCAAGCAGAGTGAACGGCTGTGGTGGTTCGATATCGTCCATCACGTCTTCTATCGTGTGGGCATGTTTGAGCGATTCGACGAGTTCTTCGATCACGTGTTTCGTGTGTTTGAAGACCATCGATCATGGCGCTTGTTTCCTGAAACCGCTTCCATCTTGACTCGGCTCAAAGCACGGGATCTGGAGCTCGGGATCATCTCGAATTTCGATTCTCGCCTCTTTACCGTGTTGCGCGGGCTCGGAATCGCCGAGGCATTCGACACGGTGACCATTTCGAGTTTAGCCCAAGCCGCAAAGCCTGCGCCTCAAATCTTTCAAATCGCATTGGAGAAACATGCCGTCGATCCGGAGGAGGCGCTGCATATCGGCGATAGTCTGCGAGATGACGTAGAAGGTGCGAAGAAAGCCGGGCTTCACGCCGTCCTGTTGGACCGTGAAGGAAGACAGCAACAACCAAACGTTCAGACCATCACGAGTCTGGAGGAGTTGTTTCCACTCCTACAGCGCCTCGATCAATAACGGCACGATGTCTTTTGCCTGGCCTTGCAGCGACAGATTGACCAGCGCCGACTGTGGCGTGGGATCGAGATTGATTTCGGCGACGAATGCACCGTTCTGTTTTGCAATCGACGCGAATCCGGCTGCAGGATATACAATTCCTGACGTCCCGACGATGAGCAAGACGTTGCAGTGTTTAAGCGCCCTGGAGCAGCAGTCGAGATCGTCGGCAAACAAGGATTCTCCGAACCAGACAATATGGGGCCGGAGCAGCGACCCGCAACGGGGACAGGACGGGAGGATGGAAATCGGCACATCGCGGTTGTGTTCCACCACGCCGCAGCCGGTGCAGCGAACTTTCCAGATGTTGCCATGAATCTCAGAGAGTTTCTGTGTGCCTGCGTCTCGATGCAGTCCGTCCACATTTTGAGTTATCAACCAAAAGTCTGAACAGCGACGCTCCAGTTCGACGATGGCTTTGTGAGCATCGTTCGGCTGTTTTGTCGCGATCAGCTCGCGCCGCCAGTTGTACCACTCCCAGACGAGTCGAGGATCACGTGCAAAAGCCTCCGGTGTTGCAAGATCCTCCGCGCGAAAGTTCTTCCACAAGCCGTCCGTTCCGCGAAACGTCGGCACACCGCTGTCGGCCGAGATCCCGGCGCCGGTCAGTACGGTAATGCTTCGAGCAACCAGCAGTTGTTGTTTCACAATCCCAAGATCGGAACCAGGCGCCATGTTGTTTCCGGACTCTCCCCAGAGCGGCTGTGTTGCCGCGCAACCGCATGCTATAGTACGTTCCGTTTCACGCGCAATATGAGGATGAGAGCATGAAGGAAATCTTGATGGTCGGTGCCGGCTCAGTCGGCGGGTTTTTCGGAGCGCGATTGGCCAAGAACAATCCCAATGTGTCGTTTTTGCTGCGGCCGAACACGCTGGCGGCGGTGAAACAACACGGATTGACGATCCGCAGCGCGGATGGAACGTTTACGGTCACGCCTCAAGCAGCTTCGGATGCGCGACAGCTCCCTCGACCGGATCTCATCGTGCTCGGCGTGAAAGCCTATGATCTCGACGAAGTCCTGAACCAGATCGAACCGGTGCTGACTGAAAAAACCGTGATTCTTACCTTACAGAACGGGATCGATACCGAAGACCGTCTTCTTGCGCGAATCCAGCGGGATTGCGTGGTGGGCGGCGTCGCCTATATCTATTCCAGAATCGCTGAGCCCGGCGTGATCGAGCATTATAAAAAAGGGGGAGTGGCGATCGGTGAATTGATGGGCTATGAAAGCGAGCGTCTTCTCGCTATCCGTGAGCTCTTCGCTTCAGCGGGTATTCCTTGCCAACTTTCAAAGGACATTCGCCGCACGAAGTGGGAAAAGATGTGTTGGAACTGTGTCTTCAATCCGATTACGGTGCTGCTCAATGATCGCGTGGCCAAGGCGCTTGATCATTCTGAGATGATGGGTGTCATCCGGCAGATCGTCGGAGAAGTCGCTGCCGTTGCGGCGACACTCAAAGTGCCCTTGCCTCCGGACATGGCGGAACGGGTGGTGAAGGCCTCGCAGGAGATTCGTGATATCCATACCTCCATGTACGACGATTGGAAGGCGGGACGTCCGACGGAAATCGATTACTTGAATGGGTATATCGTGGAGCAGGGGCGCAGGCTGGGTATTCCGACGCCGGTAAATGAGGCCCTCACGGCCATGATCAAAGCCGTCACGGTCAAGGAACAGACCGGCGCCGGTCGAGTCCGGATCGAAGGCGCCGTCGTTCAGCCGGTCTCATTCGACCGCGCGGCCATCGCATCGTTGCCGGACGAGCATCAGCTTGATGTCGCGACGGTGATGCCGAGTATGAGGGGACGTGGAATTCGGTTGAAGGGGCTGCTCGATGTTCCGGCTTTGGCGATCGACGCGGATCATGTCGCTTTCCATGCTGCGGATGGAACGTATTCCGCCTGTCTCACGCTTAAGCAAGCTAGAGAACACGGAGTTCTTGTCTATGAGCTTGATGGAGACCCGCTGCCTGACACGAAAGGCGGCCCATTTCGCCTAATCACGCCGGGGCTTGGGGATCTCTGCGCCAATGTAAAAGGCGTCGTGCGGCTCGAAATCACCAAAGGGCCGGGACGGGATACAAGACAGACAACTTGTCCTCCGGCTCCTTTGCAGCATTGAAGAACGTTGTTCCGTTATGCGCTGATGTATGAAATCAATATGGGCAAACGTTTTGGGAATTATCACCGTCTTTACTGGCGCCGTGTGGTTGGTGGATTCGGTGCAGACCTTTGAGTCTTACTATGACACCTACCAGAAACTGAAAGAGAGCGAGCAAATGAGCCGTGGGTGGATCTCACGCGTCATTCCAAAATCTTCGTATGACATCCATGAGACACACCGACTCGATGGAGGAATTGTTGCGGTACGATTTAGGTTTCAGCCGGGTGATACTGAGGATATCGAATCCAGTTGTACCGTTCTGTCTCATGACGGCCCCACGACACGCCAATATCGGTGTCAACCTACAGCCAATCCAATAGTCGTCATGTTGGAACCTAACGGCCAAGGCCAGATACTCAGTAGATAGAATCAAGCATGTAGATTCCGACGAGGTCTACGGTGGGCTGAGTTGGAGCGGCACCCTCAAGCTGTGGCCAAGGCATTCGTGACGGATATCGGGAATGACATTTTGTATGGCTTCAGGTTGTATGGCTTCAGGGCAAGGCGATGATCGCTGAAGAGCGGATTTTTACTTTTTAGTTTGGAGGATGAATTGGCCGATACCGCGTTTCATTATTCAGTGTTAGTCAAAAGATCGATCACGGGGATCATTCTTGGCGCAATCGCGGGAGCAATCCAAGTTTGGTTTTTCAAGCGTGACCTCATGCATCTCTGGGCATCCATTGCTGCCGGAGTAATGTATATGACCACGTGGGTGCTGTTCACCGATTGGTTGAAGCTTGCAGGCGGAAAAGTTCTTCTGGGGGCAGTTGCAGGTCTCCTTGCCGCTGTGCTGTGGTGGGCGATAGCCGTTCATGCTGAGAATGTGTTCATCCAGGCAGCGGTGGCAGGTCTCTGTTTTGGCGCAGCTTACGCTTGGTCTGATCATCGAATGACCTGAATCTGCCGCCATCGTTCCGAGTGATATCGCCAGAGTAACAACCCCATCCGCACGGTCCAGTCCGCAATCATGGCTGCCCAAATGTAGAAGACGGATTGACGTGCCCAGAGGGCGGCCACCAGAGCCAACGGTACGCGGACACCCCACATGCCGATCATCGTGGCGCCCATAATGAAGCGCGTGTCGCCGGCGCCACGGAGCGATCCAGCCAGGACCATGGTGAGAGCCAACGGGATTTGCAATAAAGCGACGATTTGTAAAAACATCGATCCGAGTTCGATCACGGCTTCATCGGTTGTGAACGCATGAAGCAACGTATGAGGAAAAAAGAAAAAGAGGAGACCCATCCCGGCCATGATCACAATGGCCAGCCGGTTGGCTTCCCAGTTTTCCAGTTTCGCTCTGGTATACTTGCCGGCTCCGATGCTTTGCCCCACCATGGTGGCGGCTGCAATGGCAAATCCATAGCCAGGTAGAAAAGAGAAGGATTCAATCGGTAATCCGTCTTGATGCGCGGGATAGGCCACAGGTCCATAGAGCAGGACCAGTGTGGTGTAGATA
>JACZCY010111167.1_pt1 | contig 54119 bp, 54 predicted proteins | sample 8641821 | NCBI WGS metagenome assembly JACZCY01 (sample SAMN15324609, study PRJNA640507) | soil metagenome | isolation source: intercropping sugarcane | place: China: Luxin town, Laibin City, Guangxi Province | collected 2019-07-25 | depth 10cm m | reverse complement strand
TTGTGCCAGAAAGTTCTCCTTCTGACTGTCTCGATCTAGGGGAAGCTTACACCTCTCCTGATCCTTCTCCTCCAACTTCACCATGCCCATTTATCGCTATCACCGTTGGCGCAGCCCGCGGTTTGTCAGGTGTCGCAATGAGTACAGTGTAGATCAAATCGGCACCACCCGACGAAAGATGTGGGAATCGCAATACAACGGTTTTAACTTTGTAACCAGTATACTGCTTTGGTTTACTCTCCTCTTGAATTTCTGGTTGTCCTTCGATAGCACCAAGAAACTGTTCCTTGAGATATTCGAAAGGCTCCCTGCGCCAAATGTGGAAATCTTGAGTTGAGCCATTGACGGCGGAATAAGTGAGGTCAAATCTTGCTTCGGAGTAATCCCAATCAAATGCACTTGCCGGACTTGCAAATAAACAAACTATTAAAGAAATAGATTTAATGGCAAAAATGAACCACATAGGAATCGATCTCCAATAGAATACTAGCCTGCACTATGTTTTCTGGATATAAGCAAAAGAATAATTTAGGGAAGGTTTGATTTATTCTCCTCGCGCAATGTGCTAAGAGTCGCGTTGCACAGATAAGGAAGTCTTCCCCCATGCAGCAACAGACGCTCCCCGGCCAGCGAATTCATACCGCATTGCCCATGTTGACGGTATAGAGAAACCTTCAAAAAAATGCAACCGCAGTACACAACGAGTGACAAAGAGAAATAGGTTGAGCTCCTTCATGAGGCAATGTCTTAATCGATCATCACATCACGACGATTCCATCTGTATGTTGCTCTGTAGTATAGTTTCCTCCAGCGTAAGTTATATTTAGTAAATCATTGTTATTAAGTTATAATATTTATATTTTGTACTGGCATTTGCGATGAGCCCTCTTCCCAAGCTAGTTGTCGTGGATTCAAATCCCATTGACCGCTTCAAACCAAGCTTGCTCGACCCGACGGCTCTTCTGATGTTTACCGTAATTGTTGCCGCAACGCTTGAATCGTCAGCGGCACATTCTCTCTTATCGATTGTTGCAGCCCATACGCTCGCCGATTCGCTTCCATCGCGTCTTCACCCGTTCCACTGTATTCCTTCGCATCCTTGGCAAGTCGCAGAGCAGCCTAGCTTTTCGGCTCTAGATCAATCTGCTACGTATGGCGAAAACCACTAAGCCGACAAACGTTACCGAGCCAACCACCATCCATACGAACGTTCCGTGAAACCGTTGAGACAAAGTCACCCATTCTTCACCGAGAACATACCCAATGGTGATAAATGTTGCCGACCAAAAGAACGCTCCCAAATAGGCTGGCGGTGCGAAGGCAAGAAACGGGAGTCTCGAGGCGCCGACCACTAAGGCGACGAGGTGCCGAAGCAGCGGCACAAAGTAGGCAAGAAGAAGCGCGTACTTTCCCCACTGACTCACCCACTCCTGCGCGACTCTGTAGCGGTCATCCGTCAGATGCAGCCAGGGACCGAGCGTCGTTTTCACACGTGGTCCGAGCACACGACCGAGTCCGTAACTGATCGTGATCCCACAGCCGCTGCCCAACGCAGCAGATACCAGGGCAAGGGGCCCCGACAATTCATCCTTAAAACTTAGATACCCGACGAATAACAGCAAGGTTTCATCGGGAATCGGTAGACCGACGATGCCTAATAGGAGAAGGATAAAGATGCCCAGATAACCATATCGATGGATCCACTCAAAGCCCTCTTCAACCATTCGATCCCTCCTATTCGCGCCGAGAACTGAAGAGCCGTGATGCTCTTCTGATTGGTTGTGTGAATCCGTTACAGGTCAGCCAATTTATGCTTCAGACTTTGGCACAAGCTTGGAAATCAGAAGGCACCAGCTTGGCGTTATGTTGCAGTTGTCGAACAGTGGGTGGATCATAAAACGTGAAGTTGAAGCCCACGGTCTGAAAGAGCCGTTCCCCATGGTACTCGTACCTCGCATTCTCTGCTAGAAGTCCTACTTAAAACGTCCTTTGATATCGCCATTTTGGTACACATCTTCCTTGCCTCGATAGGTCCAGGTGGAGATTACGAATTTGGCAAGCAGGGAAATCATAGAGGCATCTTCCATCCATGCTCAGAACGAGAGGGTAGAATCTGCTTAAGCTTCGTCTTGCGGGTCAGCAGCGGTAATGTATGAGCACTTCACCATGACCGTAGGACGGAGAAGAAGACGGCGTGGAACTGTCCCGCTCGTGCCGGTTTGCTCGGGTCCAGCTAGGTGCATGCCTCTATTGTATCGAGCGGGACTGTGCAGTCCCCACTAGTCAAGGCCCTGACGACACACTGACGTAATTCTTGACATCCTTCTAAAGCTGCCATTTCAGTTCAGCCACTCGGGAGGGATCGCTATGATTCCAAAAACATTCGTTTTTAGGTTCTCTCCTAGTTGCGGTGTTTTGGTACTCTGCTACAGGAAGAAAGAAAAACTCCATGACGACACATAAACATCGCCATGGTGTCAAACACATCCATCGATGCGGGTTTCATGTATATGGCTTTCTTTTTCAAGCCTGCGGGACCATCGTTCAGCCCGGCCAACGGGGATTACGCTGGTCTCCCTTGACCGAAGGCCTGACCACCGAAACGCTCAAGAGCGGATTCTATTGGCGGGCTCCCTGGAACCAAGTCTATCTGTATGACGTGCAGCGGCGCAGTTACACCGAAACCGTCGACGCCCTCAGCTCGGCCGATCTATTGGTTATCCTGAAAGCCGCCATCATCATGCGCCCGATTCCCGAAGAGGTCTATTTCCTGGCCCAGGAGATCGGGTCTGATTTCTATCCCCGCATGGTCAGACCCGAATTGCTGGCTGCCGTCCGAAGCGTCGTCTCCAACTATCCCATGGTCAATGTACCGGAAAAAAGCTCCGAGATTGCAAGCAAAGTACAGGCGGTTGTGGTCGAGAAGCTTAAAGGGCGCCATCTTGAAGTAGCGAGTGTTGCCATGGCCGATATCGAACTGGCCAAAGTCGTGCTGGACGCCGTCGAACGCAAACAGGCGAAGGAACAGGAGAAGGATCAAAAAGAATTCGAGCTCATCATCGCTGAAAAGGATGCGGAGATTATGCGCCGACGGGCCAGCGGTGAGGGAGATGCAATACGAATTCGGTCGGAAGGCGAAGCGGAAGGCCTGAAAATTCGCGCAGCCGGCCAAGCCAAGGCGCAGGAAACCATCACTAAGACGCTGACGCCCGACTATCTCCGGTTTAAGCACTACAACAGTTCGAACTCCAAATTTGTGCTGCTGCCGGATAAGTAAATGTGCCTGTTATCGTCAATCCTGGGACTGATCGAGCCACACCTCAGTCGCCTGACAAGCAACTCACCAGTCCTGACATGCGCTTCGGTCGGTAGGAGATCAGTGTGACCAAGGCCGCACAATGGGCAACAGAGCTTTTTTGTCTCACAACTGGCACCGGGCCTTCCCGTTAGGATTCTATCGTCCGGTCATGGAAGATTTTCTTCTCAAATGACTCAGAGCATTTATGGCAACCGAGGCCATCCCGAGGATTGTCCCAAATAGGGCAATTAGGTGCTCGAACTTTTCTGCGAGCCGGCTACGAAACGCTCATCAGTTAGTCAGACCCCGATCTCTTTACTATTCCTTCCGCCACGGTTTTAGTCACAGCTCAGTTGGAAACGGCCATCCCGCCCCAGTTGAACTTGCCAATTAGAGTTCAACTCTCCTGACCCCCTCCTTGAGAGGGATTGGAGTCTTCCTGCATAGGCTGTTAGGAATGCCGCGCTACTTTTTAAAACTCAGGCATGGCTTCACCTAGGGAGAACTCTCATGCACGTGAAACAGAATCAGAATCGCGCTCTTGGCTTGTTGCTTTTCGTCAGCCTTTCTGCTTGTAGCGGTGGTGGTGACACGCCGACGCCATCCGTTACAGCGCCCCCTGCATCCCCCGCCGAAGGACTTTGGACCGGGACTACCAACACTAACAACCGTACTGTGACGGGGGTTGTACTCGATGACAGCGTCTATTGGTTCCTGTATTCGGTGGCCGGCGATCCCTCGCTCATCGCGGGTGTAGTTCAAGGGAATAGCAGCTCACAAAATGGTGTCCTGACTTCTTCAAACGCCACGGACTTCAGTGTGGAACGAGCAATACCACTAATAACACTCAAGGCTGCAGTCGATGGCGCCTATACGACCAAGCAAAGTTTGGATGGCATGGTCGTCTATCAGAACAACGCGCAGGCACAAGACGCGTTTACGACGACATACAATAGCGATTACGAGTCGGCCCCAGATATCACTGCTGTTGCGGGGACTTATACTGGACCGGTGGCTGCAGGTGAAATCGTGTCCGTTATTGTATCCGCCACTGGAGACATTACTGGTCACTCTATTACTGATCCCTCTCCTACTGGATGTACCTTCAGCGGTTTATTTAAGCCGCGAGTACATGGAAATGTATTTGATGTGACCATCACATTCAATGGAGAGCGTGGTTGTAGTAACGGAACCGCTACTGTGAGGGGGGTTGCATTTTTTCATGCAGGAAAACTCTACAGCGCCGCATTGAATAACGACAAAACGAACGGAGTTGTCTTTATCGGCACGAAGTCGAATTAATAGAGCATGAGACGGCAAATTATCGTCGCGTTGACCTTCACGAAAGGGTTGATCATGGTGCCCAAACAAATACTCGTGCTCTGCGCAGCAGCGTTTCTCGGTGGGACATTCGGCGGTGCGATTAGTACTCAGTTGCTTTCACCAAGACCAGTTGAAGCACAGAAACCTAACGGAGTAAATGCCGAGGAGTTCTTGCTGTTGGATGCAAAAGGGAAAGCTCGAGCAGGCTTGGGATTGGATGCGAATGGCGAAGTCGGGCTCGTCCTTCGGAGCAAAGACGGGAGCCGTACCCTGACCCTTTCTCCTGATGAACCATCGGTCATCAAGCTGGTTGAGCAAGGAGGTCGGATTCTCTGGGAGGCGCCGTAACTTTCTTGCCGAGAGGAGAAAGTTGTTAGACCGCTTTCCGAACCAAGCCTGAACGCAAACAGCGGGTGCACACCCGAATACGCCGATGGCTCTTGCCGATCAGGGCACGAACGGTCTGGATGTTAGGATTGAACACTCGCCTGGTCTTATTGTTCGCATGACTGACATTGTTGCCCGAGACTGGCTTCTTTTGGCAAATCTCACATTGTAACGCCACAGTCGTACTCCCTTCCCGCTGAGTGAAATCTCGAAGTTCGCGTGCGGATAGTACCATAGCATGCCGAACGCTCACAAGCGCCGGACGCTTCCGCGATGGGGTTGGAAGAAACGCTGAGCATTATTGAGCTTGACAAGTTTTGATGCCGTCTCCTATTGTGCTGTCCGTTGTAACTTCTGAGTAAGGGAAGAGGGTGTGAATCCCTCGCGGTCCCGCCGCTGTCAATGGGGACGAAACCCGTCATGCCACTGTCTTGATAGGACGTTAACCGTTATTCGTCAATCGTTATACGTAATTTTTTGCGATTAACGTTTAACGATTCACGTTGAACGTCCATGAAGAGATGGGAAGGCTGGGGAGTAGGGTGAACCATGAGCCAGAAGACCTGCTCGGAGAATTGACCGTCGTTCCCTCGAGGCTGGGGAACGGGTGAGGATGAAGAAGCGGGTGCAATCCTCAGGGTCTATTCAGGCCTTGGGGATTTTTCTTTTGAGCCAATGGCATCGATATCGCGCCGTCATGAGCATGTGGATTCTGGTGGTGCTGTCGATGTTTCTTACACAGGCTGCTGAATGTGGGCAAGGAGATCATGGTGAAATGAAACGACGGCAACAGGGAATCCTCACCGGCATGCCCTTTATGGCGCATGTGTCGTCCCGATCGTTTGTGGACGATGCCGGAAGGAATATCTACTTGGCGAAGCCGCCTGTCCGGATTATCTCCTTAGCCCCCAGCGTTACCGAAATGGTGTTCGCCATCGGCGCCGGAGACCGGCTGGTCGCCGTCACGGATTTTTGTGATTTCCCGCCCGAAGCGACGGCCAAAGCAAAAATCGGCTACTCCAACCCCAATCTCGAAGCGGTTATGGCACTTCAACCCGACCTTGTCTTGGCGCCGAAGGAATTTCTCAGGCCGGATGTTATTGCGGCGTTGGATCAACTCAAGGTGCCGGTGTTTGTGATGGCCGCGACGACGATTGAAGATATTCTTGCTCACCTCGGCACACTCGGGCGGATGTTAGATCATCCAGCTGCCGCAAACGATTTGACGATGAAGCTGAGACGGGAACTCATCGAGATCAAGTCACGGATGCAGAAAGCATCGCCGGTCCGCGTGCTCTATGTACTCAATAGTCAGCCGTTGATCACGGTCGGCCCGGGAAGTTTCATCGATCAGTTGATCGGACTCGCCGGTGGTGTCAACGTCGCGGCTAAGAGTGCCTCACCCTACCCACGTCTGAGCATGGAAACGGTGTTGTCGGAAGACCCCGAGGTATTGATCTTTCCGGTTGGACAGGCCGAAGGAATTTCCGAGAGTGAACAGCGGACTTGGCAGAAGTGGACTGGAATGACCGCGGTCAAAACAGGACGACTGCGCCAGATTCCCGCCAGTATTTTGAACCGCCCAGGGCCGCGTATCGTGCAGGCGCTCAGGATGTTAGCGGAGATCGTGCATCCTGAACTTATGTCGTTGTCGGTGAATCGGTAGGGATCCTATGGCCACGCCCACGTCGCAACTTGTGCCGGCCGATTCATCTTCCATCGCTTCTCCTTCGCTGACGAACGGGACCGAGCAGCTCCGGCAATGGAAAAGCAGTGGAGCAATCCTGACGTTTCAGCGGTGGGTGACGATCATTGGTGGCCTCGCCATAGCCAGCTTGGCTGTCTGTGTGTTGTGCCTCCAGTTCGGGGCAACAAAGATCGACATGCGAACCGTCATGATGGGGTTGAGCAGATGGTCTGGAATCGGAACACCCGATACCATAGGAACCGATACCTCCGCTGTGATTATGCTCCATATTCGTCTGCCACGTGTCTTGACGGGTTTTTTCGTCGGAGGTGGCCTCGCAATGGTGGGCGTGACGCTGCAAGCCCTGCTCAGAAATCCTCTGGCTGATCCTTACGTTCTTGGCGTCTCAAGCGGAGCAGCATTGGGAGTGTCGTTAGCCATGCTGTTCGGCATCGGCACAACACTGGCTTTCCTGCCGGGCCTGCCTCTCTTCGGGTTTGTCGGGAGTTTGTTATCGCTGGTGGTGATGTATCGATTGGCTCGCTCGCGGGGGCGGTTACCGATTCAAAGCGTGTTGTTGGCCGGCGTTATTCTGAACGCCATGCTGACTGCATTGATCATGTTCATCACATCCATTATGGACCCCAATCGGTCAGCCGGGCTCATGGCGTGGTTGATGGGTTCTCTGACGGTGTCGAACTACGGAATACTTTCCGTGTTTGCTCTGTATGTGGTGGCAGGCGCGTCGCTACTGCTGCAAAAGGCTCAGACAATGAATATCCTGACCTTTGGCGAGGAGACGGCGCGCTCGTTGGGGGTCGACACCGAACGGGTAAAAAAGCGCTTGTTTTTTCTCGCTGCGTTGTTGACAGGAGCGGTCGTATCGGTGAGCGGCATGATCGGCTTTGTCGGCATGATCGTGCCGCACGCGATCCGCATGCTGATCGGGTCCGATCATCGCGTGCTGTTACCGGCCTCGATGCTCGCGGGAGGAATGTTTCTCGTGGCGGCTGATACGGTCGCTCGAACCATTCTGGCGCCGACCGAAATTCCAGTAGGGATCGTCACCGCTCTCATAGGCGGGCCGATGTTTCTCTATCTACTTCTGTGGCGAAAGGATCAATTGGTGTGACCGGTTCGAATGAACAGCAAATCACATCATCGGTCAATGCGATCGCCCATGACGCCTCCCGGATAGCCTATGAAATCGAATCCGTTCGATTTCGCTACCATGAAGGATCGTCGGATGGCGCCGACTGGATCCTCGATGACGTGGGTTTTCAGATCAAGACCGGAGAAGTTCTCGGCATCGTTGGGCCAAACGGGTCAGGAAAGACCTCGTTGCTCAAAATACTGGCAAACGTCCTCAGCCCGGAGCAGGGGACGCTTCGCTTGTTCGGAGACGACCTTGCAACATTGACTCAACAGGATGTGGCCCGCCTCGTCGCCCATGTCCCTCAGGATACTCACCTGAGCTTTCCGTTTACCGTCGCGGAGACGGTCGTGATGGGACGATTCGCCCAGCAGAGACAAACGTTTTGGTCCGGAGGTTTTGGATGGGAAAACGAGATGGATATTGCTGTCGCCGCGCAGGCCATGGCGACAGTCGACATTGCCCATCTTGCGACGCGCCTGGTGCCTGATCTATCAGGCGGCGAGCGACAACGGACCGTCATCGCTCGTGCCTTGGCTCAATCTCCCATGGTCCTCTTGCTTGATGAACCCACGGCCTTTCTCGACTTACAGCACCAAATCGACATCTGTCGGGTCATACGACGGCTCAAGGATGAACGAGGACTCACCATTGTTCTGGTATCTCATGATTTAAATCTTGTGAGCCAGCATTGCGACCGGATTCTGTTGTTGGATCATGGACAAGTGGTTCGGCTGGGTTGTCCTGAGGAGGTCATTGAGCCGGGGGCATTGGAATCGGTATATCGATGCCGAGTATTGGTGGATCGGCATCCGAATACCGGCTTGCCCCGGGTGACGCTTCCTGGACGCGGTCTGTCCGGTGGAACGTGATATGAGAACGGGCAAGATCGCGCTGCTTCATCTCGAGACAGTTCCCGGGGCGGTCGAGCAAAACCGATACGTGATTGTCGAGGCCATTAAACACGCCGCGGGAAGAAGCGCCGACTGGATCGTGACCCCGGAGCTTGCGGTCTGCGGACTTCAGTTCGCACACGTCGCCGGTTCAGATTGGATAGAGCCGCAGCCCGATCCGTGGATGCAGCAGGTTTGCAAGCTGGTCAAGACATTGAAACGAACCGTATTTCTCGGGTGCCCGGAGCGGGAGGGCAATCGGTTCTACAACTCGGTGTTCGTCATCGGCCCGACCGGCGAGATCCTGGGTAAACATCGCAAGATCAATGTGGCAAGCGATTCGATGTCATGGTCGAGTCCCGGCGACATTATCGCTCCGATCGAGTGCGATGGGATCAAGGTCGGCATCCTCATCTGCAGCGACGTCTATACGTCGAATATTGCCCGAGCGCTGAGGTTTGAAGGAGCGCAAATGTTCGTGTCGCCGGCATCGTGGGGCCCCGGCATTCACGGTCCGAATGGAGAATGGGAGCAGCGAACCCATGAAACAGGACTCCCATTGATCGTCTGTAACCGAACCGGCGCAGAGAAGACCCTGGATTTCTGGAATGCTCCGAGTTTGGTCGTACAGAACGGTACGCGACTGCTCGCGCATACGTCCAAGAAATCCGCCGTGCTGACGTTCAATTGGGATTTCGAGGGCATGGTGCTGCGTTCTCCGAGGTACTCCATCGACTACATCCAACGTTGAGACGACGGTTGATCGTGGAGTTGAAAGCTTGGTGGATTGGTAACGTTCAACAAATGCAGATTGACGTGCAGGAACAGAGGCACCCCTTCCTGCATGAGAAACCGGGTGCGCAACAATTATTCTGGAGGGATTCTTTAAGACCAGACCGTCAGCGACGGGGAAGATGGTGCAAATCCATCACGGTGCCGCCACTGTAAGCGGGGAGTGACTCTGCAGCATGCCACTGTGTGCCTCGGCACATGGGAAGGCGCGGAGAAGCGACGAGCCGCGAGTCAGGAGACCCAACTGCCGGGATTATCGACACCCTTCGAGTCAAAGGGAGGTTTCATGTTGGGGTTCGTCGCTCGCCGTGTTTGTCGTGCATGTGTCCTTTTCTCGTGGATCGCGGTTCTTGCGTATCCCGCTTCGGCTCAGGAAGTTGCGATGGCCGACCAGCCGGAGCTCGAAACTCCGGACGTCGTCGTGAGCGCGACCAAGACCCCAACCCCGGCCAAACAAGTCACCAGCGCCGTCGAGGTCATCACCGGCGAAGAGATGCAACAGCGAAAAGTCAAAACCGTTGCGGAAGCGCTTCGCTGGGCACAAGGACTGTCTGTCAACCAGAGCGGAGGCCCCGGCACAGCTGTGGATGTACGGATCCGTGGCGGAACGCCGGAACAAACTCTTGTGCTGATCGATGGTGCGATCGTCAATAGTGCCACAATCGGCAATTATGACTTTGCCAACCTCACGTCCGACAATATTGAGCGGATCGAGATCTTGCGAGGAAGTCAGAGCATGCTCTGGGGTTCGGACGCCATAGGCGGGGTCATCAACATCACGACAAAGCGAGGACGAGACAAACCCAACATTTCTGCGTTTACCGAGTACGGATCATTCAATACAATCCGAGGAGGAGCCAGCCTATCCGGCAAGAAGGGGCCGATAGATTTCTCTGGATCGATCACCCGTTGGGACACGGCCGGTTTCTCGGCGATCAATTATCGGCGTGGGGCGACTGAGCGGGATGGATACCACAACTGGCAGGGATCGGTTCGGCTCGGGGCTGACCTTCCCAAAGAGGGGAGACTGGAGTTTAGTTTCCGTTGGCTGAGCGGAATTGTGAATTTTGACGGATTTGCGGTTAACCCTGTCACCTTCGCCTCCGATCCGGCCGATGTATTTGGCGCAGGATCAAAAGACAAACAATACGTCTTCGCAGGCAACTATACGCAGCCGGTTACCGATTGGTGGTCGCAACGGCTGACCTTGTCGCGAGCGACCGAAAATCTGGTCAGCGATGGAGGAACCTTCGAGCGAGATCTGGTGACCGGAGTGACAGAACCAGTCCAGTTTCCCTATAGGTCTCTGATCGAGACAACAAGCAACCGAATCGAATGGCAGCATAACGTTCAAGTCGGCAAGCCGCTATTGCTGACGGCAGGCTATCAGTTTCGGGAACAGATAGGCAACAATACAGATCTACTCACTCAGACGGCTACCTTGTCGAACAAGATCCTTCGCAGCCATGCGGGATTTGGAGAAGCCCAGTTGAATCTTTGGGATCGTGTGTTCGGAACCGCCGGTATTCGGTATGACGATTACAACGTCTTTGGAAGTGCCACAACGTATCGCGTGACAGGTGGGTATTTGGTCAAAGAGACCGGCACGAAGTTACGCGGGAGTTATGCCACCGGCTTTCGCGCGCCAACCATCAATCAGTTGTTTTTCCCGGGTTTCGGCAATCCGAATCTGCAGCCGGAAAAGAGTCAATCGTTGGATGCAGCCATCGAACAGACGTTGCCTAATGATCGAGGCAGCATCAGTGTCGGATATTTTTGGACGCGCTATCGTAATCTCATCTTGTCGGTGTTTGATCCGACCGTGTGTACGGCTCCTAATTCTTTCGGGTTCTGCGCTCAGAATGCAGGATTGGCCAGGGCCCAGGGCATAGAAGTCAGCACGAAGGTGAAATTGTTTCGTGATGGACCATGGATGAAGAGCTTGGATCTACAAATTCATTATACCTATGCCGCCACGCGCGACCTCAGCAATGGTCCCGATACGCGCCTTCCCAAGTGGCCGCTTCATCAGGTCACGACGATCATCAGCTATCAGCCCATCGAAGGTCTGCTCGCCAATCTGGAGGGACGCTACTTTGGCCAGCGATTTAACAATGTCGGGAATGAAGGATCAATCCCGTCTTTTTTGGTCTGGAATCTATCCGCAAGTTACGATGTCACAAAACGGGTCCAGGCCTACGTGCGTTTCGATAACATGTTCAATGAGAAGTACGAGGAGGTTCTCTTCTTCGGAACTCCAATTCGCTCAATTTTTGGAGGCGTGCGGATCAATTATGATCTGCCGCTCTAGCGTTAGATGAAGAATTATCCGCGACTGGTCATCGCTGGGACATCAAGCGGCGTCGGGAAAACGACCGCGACGTTGGCGATTCTGGCAGCCTTGCGTGAGCGAGGCCGCCTGGTGCAGCCGTTCAAGGTTGGGCCCGATTTTATCGATCCAGGTCATCACCTGGCGGCCACCGGCCGCCCGTCTCGAAATCTTGACGGGTGGATGCTTGGGGCGGAGCTCAATCATTCGATCTTTGCCCATGCGGCAGTCGATGCTGATATCTCCATTATCGAAGGTATGATGGGGCTGTTTGACGGCAGTTCGCCGGTGAACGAGATCGGCAGCACAGCTGAATTGGCGAAGGAATTGAATGCCCCGGTGCTGCTCGTCGTCGACGGAAGTGCGATGGCCCGTTCCGCTGCGGCGATGGTGGCGGGTTACGCGCGTTTCGATCCTGCGTTGCGCGTCGCGGGAGTCTTGTTCAATCGCGTCGGGAATGACGGACATTACCAATTACTGAAGGCGGCGGTGGAACAGGCGACAGATGTGGTTCCCGTCGGATATATGCGTTCGGACCCGGCCATGACCATTACTGATCGGCATCTCGGGTTGGTCATGGCAACGGAGCAAGGTGATGATCAACTCTACCGGCGGTTGGCCAAGGCAGCGCTGGAAACCGTCGATCTGGATCGTATCGAGGCACTCGCCCATTCATGCGTCACGTTGCCGGGAACGGTATCTCAGCCGATGATCAAGAACCACGGTCGTACGATACGAATCGGCGTGGCGCAGGACCGTGCGTTTTGCTTTTACTATCCGGACAATCTAGAAGTGCTGGAAGCTGCCGGAGCTGAAGTTGTAACGTTTTCTCCGTTAAGCGACCAAGTATTGCCGGACATCGAGATGCTGTATCTTGGCGGTGGATATCCGGAATTACATGGCGAGGCGCTGGCCAAGAACACCGCCATGCGAGCGGCCGTCAAACGATTTGCCGAACGAGGCGGCGTGATCTATGCGGAGTGCGGCGGGTTGATGTATCTTACGGATTCGATCCGTGATTTCGATGGCCGCCCGCATGAAATGGTCGGCATCTTTCCGGCCGAAGCGGTCATACAGAAACACGGTCTCACTATGGGGTATAGAACGGTGGAATGTTCACGACGCTGCATCCTTGGTGAGGTCGGCGTCACGGCACGGGGCCATGAATTCCATTATTCCACGCTGGTTGCGCGAGAGCCGTTGGAGTACGCCTGTGCACTGAGCGATGCAAGTGGTAACTCAAAGGGACAGGACGGACTGACAAGACGCAACGTGCTGGCCCTCTACACCCATCTGCACTTTGCCGGCCAGCCGCAAGTCGGGACGGCGCTGGTGGAGGCTGCCCGTCAATCCACGTCTATGAGTGCAGGTTGATCGTCATGATGGATCAAGTCGAACATAAAGCGAGAATGGAACGTCTCAAGGTGTCGGTTGATCGACGCATCGAGGAGGCGCAACAGGAGAAAGGCCTCTTGATCGTCTATACCGGTGCCGGCAAAGGAAAGACGACCGCCGCTCTGGGAATGGTGCTGCGCTGTGTCGGGCATGGCTCGAAGGTAGCGGTCGTACAATTCATTAAAGGCGTCATCGACACTGCGGAAGAACGCGCTTTAAAATCTTTTGGCGATCGAGTCATCTTCCTCCGGATGGGAGAAGGCTATACTTGGGAAACTCAAGATCGTGCGCGAGACACGCAGTTTGCGCAACAGGCGTGGAAAACGGCTTGTGAATTCCTGCGCGATACTTCCTATGCCATGGTCGTCCTCGACGAATTCAATATCGCCCTACAGTACGACTATGTCGGCCTAGAAGAAGTACTATCGGTGCTTCGCAATCGCCCACCGATGCAACACGTGGTGATCACCGGTAGAGGAGGACCAGCGGCACTTCTGGAAGAGGCCGATCTGGTGACGGAGATGAAGCAAGTCAAGCATCCGTTCCGAAAAGGCGTCAAGGCACAGCCGGGAGTTGAATTTTGAGAGGACCGGTCCAGAAAGCCTGCGAACGTTGCGGACAGTCGTTTCAATGCGTCGGATACCAGTGCTGGTGCGGAACGATCGGCGTGACGGAAGAACAAATGGATTGGATCGCAACGCGATATCAGGATTGTCTCTGTCCCGTCTGCTTGAGAAAAATCGCGTCGGGTGAGCTGGGGCTTGAGGTAACACAGACTGATCAGCGTACTTCATGACACACGAGCTGAAGATATTCAGCGTCGGCTATTCCACTCCGATAAGGGGCATAACGACATGATTACAGATTCACCACGAGTGCAGGTCGTACTGAGCATCACGTTTGCCATGCTCATGGCAGCCACCCGGGGTCACCATTTTGGCGCCCTCGAATATGTGCCGACCGCGTCCTGGGCTGTCTTCTTCCTGGCGGGCATCTATCTCAGTTCTCGTTGGATCTTTCCGATGTTGCTGGCCGAAGCCGCGCTACTCGACTTTGCTGCCGGCGCCTGGGGAGGAATCGACAGCTTCTGTGTCAGTCCCGCCTATGGCTTCTTGTTGCCAGCCTATGGCATGTTGTGGGGAGCCGGTCGCTGGTATGCCTGGCGTCACCAGGAAAAGACAGCCACGCTGCTTCCACTGACAGTGAGCCTATTTGTCGGCACTATCCTGTGTGAATTGATCTCAAGCGGCAGCTTTTACTTTTTTTCCGGCAGGTTTGAACAGACGAACCTGATACAGTTCGCTTCGCGCTTCGCAAAATACTTCCCATGGTCCTTCTCTGCGGTGTTGTTTTATACCGGTATTGCCTGTGTCATTCATACGTTAATCGGTGTGGCTAGTGTTGACAGCGCAGAGCAACCAATTCAAAACGTCCGACTAGGCGAGCGGTGAGTCAGCCTAACTGGGAGAGAGAACAGCATGCCCGGTAAAACCGGTATCATCAGAAGAGCTGCACGATCCTATCGCGATGAAATGCTTCCGGTATCGGGTAACTCTCGAGAGCATGCTGGTCTCCACCACACGTTTTCCATGGCCGAGCGCGCTGCCGTCTACCGGGCGATCTTCGAGCGCCGTGATGTCCGCCGCAACTTTCTGCCGACACCGGTTCCTGATCACATTTTGATGCGCCTGTTGACCGCAGCTCACCATGCCGGGTCGGTTGGATTCATGCAACCCTGGGATTTTGTAGTGGTCAGGGATCGAGCCATCAAGAGCGCAGTAAAAAAGTTGTTCCTAAAAGCCAATGCCGAGGCCGCAACACGCTACCAGGGAAAACGCGCTGCACTCTATCGAAATCTCAAACTTGAAGGGATCGAGGAAGCTCCGATCAATATCGGTGTGACTTGCAGTCGTCAGCGAGGAGGTCCTCATGTGCTGGGTCGTTCCATGGTGCGTGACACGGATCTCTATAGCACCTGTTGCGCCATTCAAAACCTCTGGCTGGCTGCACGTACGGAAGGCATCGGAGTGGGGTGGGTCAGCATTCTTGATCACAGTGCCTTGAAACGCATGCTGGGAGTGCCCAAGTCTGTCACAGTACTGGCGTATCTGTGTCTCGGGTATGTATCGAACTTCGCGGCACGACCGGATTTGGAAACTGCCGGATGGCGCGAGCGGATTCCGTTGAAACATCTCATTCACTATGAGTCCTGGGGCAATACGGTGACTGAGCGTAAGGGAAGACGGTGATGCGGATTACCAAAGTCTATACCAGAACGGGCGATGCGGGAAAAACACGATTGGCCGGTGGACAGCAAGTCTGGAAAGACAGCTTGCGCGTCGAAGCCTATGGTGCAGTCGATGAACTCAATGCGTCGATCGGCGTCGTGCGCATAATTAATGCCGACATAAGAGACGAGTACCAGGCAGCCCGGCAACTCGAAGAAGAGTTGCGCTGGGTGCAAAACAAACTGTTCGACGTCGGGAGCATTCTCGCGACGGCGCCGGGACAGACGTTCAAGAACATGCCGCAGGTGACGGCTCAAGATGTTGTGCGCTTGGAAAAACTGATGGATCGTTGTCAAAAAGATTTGGAACCACTCAAAGAGTTCATCCTACCGGGTGGCGGGAAAGTATCGGGCTTTCTCCATCAATCAAGGACGATCTGCCGCCGGGCCGAACGGGTATGCGTCGCTCTGTCGAAAACGGAGCCGCTCGATCCCATCATCATCAAGTTTGTCAATCGGCTGAGCGATGCGCTGTTCGTCTTGGGTCGCTGGGTGGCCAAAACGCAGGGCGAGCCGGAATTCTTATGGGAACGGGATGTCCAAAACAAGAAAAGCTAAAAAGAGCCATCAGGCACAACCTGTCGGACGCCTGGTGTTTGTGCTTGGTGGAGCGGCATCAGGCAAAAGTGATGTGGCGCTCAGACTGGGGCAATGTGACGGATCGAAGGCTTTTGTGGCAACGGGCCAAGAGCTGGATGATGAAATGGCGGCGCGGATTGCCCGACATCGATCGACTCGTTCCTCTGATTGGATTACCGCTGAAGTTCCTGTTGAACTTTCTGATTGGGTTGAAAAAAATATTCACATGTATCAGTCAATTATAATTGACTGTCTAACGTTATGGTTGAGTAATATCGGCGAGCTGGTCAACGAGAAAATGGTCTTGAAGGAGGTTGCGGGATTGCTGCGAGTGATTCGACATGGATCGGCGAAGGTTGTGATGGTCAGCAATGAACTCGGAATGGGTTTGGTTCCAATCGGACACGAGGTGCGGCAATTTCGTGATTTGTCAGGAAAGATGAACCAACTGGTGGCCGCTGAAGCAGATGAAGTGTATTTCGTTGTAAGCGGCCAGACCTTGAGATTGAAGTAGGTGAGATGTGGTAATGCTCCAAAATGTTCTGAATCAGATTGAGATGCCGGACAAACAATTGGGACTGAAAGCACAGGCTCGGCTTGATCGCTTAACCAAGCCGGTAGGCAGCCTGGGTCGGCTTGAGGAGCTGGCCGCTCAGTATGTCATGATTACCGGGAATCTGAAGCCAACTATCCCACGCGGGGCCGTGTTCACCTTTGCGGCAGACCATGGAGTTGCCCGTGAAGGCGTGAGTGCGTACCCGCAAGAAGTCACGCCCCAAATGGTGCTGAATTTCTTACGCGGCGGTGCGGCGGTCAACGTGCTCGCACGGCATATGGAGATTGAAGTCCGTGTCATCGATATCGGTGTCGCCTATGACTTCGGTTCCGTTCCCGGACTCATCCATCGGAAGATTATGCCGGGAACCAACAATTTGCTTACGGAGTCGGCGATGAGTCGTGAACAAGCGGAACAGGCGATCGACGTCGGTATTGAACTTGTGTCCGATATGGTCGAACAGGGAGTCGGGATGATTGGTACCGGTGAAATGGGAATCGGTAACACGACGATCAGCTCCGCGATCACGGCCGTGATGACAGGTCGGCCGGTAGAAGAGGTGACTGGGCGCGGAACAGGAATTGACGATGCCGTTTATCGACATAAGATTTCGGTGATCAAGGAAGCGCTTGCGTTCCACCGGCCGAATCCAAGTGACGCATTGGAAGTCCTTTCAAAAGTCGGTGGGCTCGAAATCGCCGGACTCGTCGGCCTCATTCTTGGGTCGGCTTGGGCAAGGGTGCCGGTTGTCCTGGATGGATTCATCGCCGGAGCGGCTGCACTGATCGCCGCTCGACTGCAGCCCAAGTGCCTTGGGTATATGATTGCCTCTCATCGGTCTGTCGAGCATGGTCATCAAGCGTTGCTCGACCATCTTGGTTTAAAACCACTGCTGGATCTAGACCTACGGCTCGGTGAAGGGACCGGCGCTTGTTTAGCGATGAATTTAGTGTGTGCCGCCGTCAAAATTATGACTGAAATGGCAACATTCGACGAAGCCGGCGTGTCAGAGCGCAACACATGACGATCTTCATTCGGCCGTTTCTCTTCGCATGGCATTTTTTAACCGCGATTCCCCTCAGTCGACATCATCATGAACCCACCGCGATGGAGTTGGCGTCATCGATGGCTTGGTATTCCACCGTAGGCCTTCTGATCGGTGGGACATTGGTACTGGCGGACGTAGTGTTGACGAAGCTGTTTGCGCTGGAGGTCGTGAATGTATTGCTGATCGCGCTGCTCATTACCCTCACTCGCGGGTTACATCAGGACGGCTTGGCTGACACGCTCGACGGTATTGCCGGTGGCAGAACACCGGTTGATCGCCTCTCTATCATGCGCGATCCGAGGATCGGTGCGATCGGAGCGACCGGTCTATTTTTGTCATTGATCCTCCGCTATGCAGCCCTCATGGCCCTCCCACAGCCTCTCCGGGTGCCGGCTCTTGTCTGCATGCCGGCGCTCGGTCGTTGGGCAATGGTGACCTTAGCCTGGCTGTCTCCTTATGCAAGAACAGAGGGTGGGTTGGCTGCGCCGTTCCTCATTCATTTGTCCTTACTCCATGTGCTGGGATCGACATTCGTACTTGCCGCAGCTCTCATTCTGATGCTGGGTGTCTCCGGAGCGGTCGCAATATTGGTCGGCGGTAGCGCCGTGATTGTTGCGGTTCAGGCAGGTTGTCGCACCTTGTTCGGCGGGATTACGGGGGATACGTTGGGCACCGCGAATGAAGTCGTCGAGATCCTTTTCTTGCTCTCCGTCCCGTTGTTGCTTGTCCTGTCATGACGGGAAGTGAGCTCCTCCTCGCAGCAAGTGTCGATGCCGTCGCAGGAGATCCCCGATGGTTCCCTCATCCCGTTCGTGCGATGGGGACAGTGATTGCCTGGTGCGATGAAAACGTCAGAAGACTCTGTCGTTATTCCCATACCTTACGTACATGCGGTGTCTTGCTGGCGCTAGGCTTGCCCCTGTGCGTGTTTGCTCTCAGTCGTGGAGCGGTTACCTGGGCCGAAGGTATAGCCTGGTGGTTCGGAAGTCTTTTGTCGATCGCACTCGGATGGACCACACTTGCCGCGCGTGATTTGTGGGATCACGTTCATGAGGTACGGAGGAGATTTGAACAGAACGACCTCGCTGGCGCGCGTCACGCCGTCAGCAGGATCGTGGGACGGGACACCGAGCGGTTGTCTGAAGAAGAAATTATTCGGGCGACAATTGAAACAACGGCTGAAAGTACGAGCGATGGAATGATTGCACCGTTGTTCTATCTCGCCGTGGGTGGAGCGCCTCTGGCGCTCGCATACAAAGCGGTGAACACCTTGGATTCGATGATCGGTCACAGGGACGAACGGCACATCGACTTTGGCTGGGCATCCGCTCGGCTCGACGATGTGGCTAACTGGATTCCAGCCCGTCTATCTGCTGTCCTTATTCTTCTGGCCGCCGGGCTGGTCACAAGCAGGAGTGCCCCCATCAGAACAGGATGGTATGTGCTTTGGCGCGATAGCGGGAGGCATCCTAGTCCGAACAGTGGATGGCCGGAGGCAGCGATGGCCGGCTCATTGGGAATTCAATTGGGAGGAATCAATTACTATGATGGCGTGCCCAACAAACGACCAGTGATCGGAACGGGCGGACGTCGGCTTATTTTGAATGATCTCACGATCGCATCCCGGATTATGATTGCAGCGTGTCTTCTTGGCGTCATCCTTGCGGCAGGAACGGTGTGGCTCGTCTGAGGAGTCAAATTCATGGCGGCAATATTTACGCAGCGTCGCGTGAGCTTGGTCGGGACCTGACCAAGCTTATCGACTTTAGCGCCAGCATTAATCCATTGGGTCCGTCTGCGCATGTATGGCGGGCGATCGCCAATGCCCGTCACCTGCTGACTCATTATCCGGACCCGGATTGTTGGGAGCTGCGGCAGACACTCGCCAAGTTGTGGGAAAGACCTCCGGAACACATTGCCATAGGAAACGGTTCGACAGAATTAATCGATGCGCTTCCTCGCGCACTCAAGATTCGACATCTTCTGGTGGTGCAACCTACCTTCTCGGAATACGCAGCATCGATGGCACGAAGCGGAGGGCGCGCCAGCGCCGTATATGCCAAGCGCACGGAACGATATGCTCAACCGGTTGAAGAACTGTGTCGTCTGATGGAAAAGCAACGGCATGGAATAGATGCATTCGACGGAATTATGCTCTGCAATCCCAATAGTCCAAGCGGGCAAGCGTGTTCCGTCGATGACGTTGAGCGATTGGCGCAAATCGCTCAACGACGGGGCATTTGGTTGGTGATTGACGAAGCATTTGCCGACTATTGTCCTGAATGGTCATTCGTTTCCCAAGCTGCCTCGTGGCCGCACGTTGTGATGTTGCGCAGTTTAACCAAGTTTTATGCATTGCCCGGTCTGCGGATTGGATACGCCGTTGCCCGGCCTTCCGTGATCGAATTGGTACGGAGGCAAATGCCGCCATGGTCAGTGAACGCCATGGGGCAGGTAGCTGCGCTTGCGGCTGTGAGGGATTCATCCCATGCTCGAAAGAGCATACAGTTCATGGCAAAAGAACGAGATCGGTTTGGGAAGCTGCTTGCTGCCTTGCCCGGTTGTTCAATAATGCCGACGTATGCCAACTACTTCTTTATAGAGTTGCCTCGTGACCGACATGCGCGTGAAGCAACCGAGCGGTTGCGAAACGAGGGACTGCTGGTTCGAGACTGTTCATCTGTTCCGGGATGCAACGCTCGTTCTATCCGGCTTGCAGTGCGATCTCAGCAGGACAATGATCGGCTCATCCGGTCCTTGTCCAGACTCCTTCACCACTCGGCATCATGAAAAAGAACCCCCGATCACACGTCCGCACTCGGCATCAAGTGATTGGGCACACGCTTGTGATCAGTCTTGGGGGGCTGAGGCGAGTCCTTTCATCCGCACCGCAAGGTGGTGGATTCAGATCTGCCTCCCACATCATTAATCATCAAGTCGACGCGAACGCCGGTATGAATGGGTACTTTCCCGATCCAGCTCGCTACTTGCGAAAGCTGGCTTCGCAGCTCAGTATCGGATGCCACACTGTCGGCCTCATGACGGCAGTCCCGATGACACAGCTTGTCACCTGGCGGGTTTCGGCAGGAGAACTCTGGGTAGAGTGTTTCGCCACGGTCGGCGTCATGAATGCGGTCTGCGCCGGAGAATGGCCACAGTATTCCGCTCATCGAAAGGAAACACATTCGACGAGGGTCGGAACGATCAATCTCATTCTTATTACAAATGGTAGTCTCTCAACCTCCGCCATGGTCGGCGCCGTGCAGGTGGCTACGGAGACAAAGACTGGCGTCTTGCGTGACCACACCATACCGAGTCGGGAAGGGAAAGACCTTGCGACTGGGACGGGTACCGATGCGGTGGTCATTGCATGCCGCTTGCGCGGTGAAGGACCGTTGCATACTTACAGCGGGACCCACACAATGATGGGGGCGCTGGTGGGAAGAGCGGTCTTCAATTGTGTCTCCCGCGGCTTAGCCAAGGCAAGGAAGTGGCGGGAAGGGCACCGATGAAGGCGCGCGCGCTTGCGATTCTCGGTACAGGCTCGGATGTAGGGAAGAGTTTGATCACAGCCGGGATCTGTCGGCTGCTTCATCGTTCCGGTGTCCATGTGGCACCATTCAAAGCTCAAAACATGTCGCTGAATTCGTTCGTTACTCCTGACGGGCATGAAATTGGGAGGGCTCAAGCCCTACAAGCAGAGGCATGCGGGATTCCGCCGCATGTTGACATGAACCCCATCCTACTCAAGCCGGAATCCGATAACTGTTCGCAGGTTGTGGTCCATGGCAAGGTGTTAGGAAAGCGTGACGCATCGGCGTACTTCGACGGCCGAGAAGGGCTTTGGTCTGTGGTCGAAGAAAGCTACGCTCGGTTGGCGGGCCAGTACGAAGTGATCGTAATTGAGGGGGCGGGCAGTGCGGCAGAAATCAATCTCCGTGAGCGTGATCTGGTCAATTGGCCGGTTGCCAAATTGGCTGGGGCTCAGGTCGTACTGGTCGCCGATATCGACCGAGGCGGGGTCTTTGCGCAAATTCTTGGAACCTTAGATCTATTGGCACCTGACGAACGCGCCAGAATCTGTGGGGTCATCATCAACAAATTCCGTGGTGACGCCACGCTGTTCGTCGATGGGGTGAAGTTCTTGGAAGCGCGAAGCGGGCTGCCTGTGTTGGGCATTGTCCCGTTTCTTCGCGATCTGATGCTCGACCAAGAAGATAGCCTCGATCTCGGTCTGAACCGACAAACACGTTTTGCATCCGACAGACTCAATATTGCCGTCATTGTACTGCCGCATATGAGCAACTTTACCGATTTTAATATGTTGGCGTCCGAAACGGATGTCGCATTGAAGTATGTGACTTCGCCACCCACGCTTGCCGAGACCGACGTCGTGATAATTCCCGGAAGCAAGAATACGCTGGCTGATCTATCCTATTTGAAGAAAGAGGGGTATGTCGCTGCGCTGGACAATCATCTACATAATCGGCGAGAGCTGATCGGTATCTGCGGTGGCTATCAAATGCTTGGCCAAACGATCTCGGACCCTTGCGAAGTGGAGCAGGGCGGAATGAGCGGTGGACTCGGCTACTTGAATACCGAGACGGAGATCAAGCAAGCCAAGTGCACCACGCAAGTGGAAGCGAGCATGGAGGATATCTTCAGGGAAGGTCAAATCTTGGTCCGTGGGTATCAAATCCATATGGGCGCCACTCGACGCTTGAACGAACTTCCCTGTTTTAGAGTTCGCCACCGTCACTCAGCACTGAGTGAGGAAACTCGCCTCTCGAACGCTACGAAAGAAGAAGAGTTCGATGGAGCCATTCGAAAAGACGGTCTTGTGTGGGGCACGTACATCCATGGAGTGTTTGATGAGCCTGGTTTTCGTCGTGCATGGCTCAATCGCGCTCGTATGAGGAAAGGGCTTCCGCCTCTTGACGAGCTCGTATCAAAGACCGTCACGGCACGATCCCAGGGAGAACTTGATCGGTGGGCCGATCACGTCTCTCATCACCTCGATTTGTCCCGTCTCATCGGATATCTCCACGCATAAATTCAGACAGCAGACAACGTAACCCCGCTCGACATTTGTCGTCTAGTTCCTTCCCAATATGGTTCCACGGATTCCCGCGCCGGTATCGGCTCCAATTTCTCCAAAGGAGTGCCGATATTCACCGTTTTCTTGCCAACTATCACCAAGTCGTTACACTGCTTGAGAACAGCACGAATCGGCTTTGTAAGGATAGGGAAAGATGTCTGCACGAGGGAATGTCTCTGATGCCGCATACCCGGTGTGCCCAGCAACCAAAGAAGCGTGCACGCGTCGGCTGACATGCACAGGAGAACCGGCCTGTGCAATCGGTGGAGTAATATCGATGCATTGAGGACAGCGTGAACATTTGTTGAAGAGAGGGGAAGAGGTTTATGAGCAAAATCATGGTTGTCGATGACTCGTACGCAGAACTGCAGTTGATCGAGTCGTATCTTAAGGCCGCTCAACACACCGTGGTATCGTTCTCAACTGCAGATGGGCTGGAGGACAAGATCGTCTCTGAAAAACCGGACCTCATCGTCTTAGATGTGGTCATGCCTGGCCGGAATGGATTTCAGGCATGTAGAGATTTGAAAACCGATGCCCGCTTCAAGAGCATTCCGATCGTACTCTGCACCTCGAAGGGACAGGAAAGCGACAAGTTCTGGGGACAGCAACAGGGCGCCAATGGTCATGTGGTGAAGCCCTTCAAATCTGAGGACCTTCTGCAAGCGGTGAAACTTGCGCTGCGCTGAGAGAACCGATACTGCCGGAATCGCGGAACAATGATTTCCATCGGTGAGTTGCCTCAAGTTCATTCAGACTCAGTCCTAGAGCAGACGAAATCCACCAAATCATCGAGGGTTTGCCTCATCGCATTGGGAGAAGAAACCTTCGCCATAGACTTACGCCAAGTCCTCGAAGTTTTCGAGCCTGAGTCGATCACGCCTGTACCAGGAATGCCTGCTGCGCTGGTTGGTGTCACCAATCTACGTGGAACCATCATTCCGCTTGCGGATGTGAGAACTGTCTTGGGTGTATCCATTTCCGTCCTTCCGAAATATGCGGTGGTTGTTCGTCATAGAACGCAACAGGTCGGCATACTGGTCGAAGATGTACCGGAAATTCGCACCATCCAATCTGACGATCTAGTACCCCTCTCGGTTCGTACCGCGAACGAAAGACTCCCGTTGTTTTCTGGGTCCCTCAAAACAACAGAGAAGAAACTGAGCGCCATATTGGAAATATCGCGACTGTTGGCTTCCATAGAAGAAACGGCCAATGCCCAGAATTCATAACGTCGTATTTATGGACAATTGTTCCGGCAAGGTAAGCCTTATCACGGGCAGTGAGCAGGAGGAAAATCATGGCGAAGGTTAGAAAGACATGGAAATGGTCGCCTCGTGCATGGTTTAAAAATCTAAAAGCCTTGCATAAGATCCTTATCGGGTTTTCCGTCATCATTGTCGGCATGATGGCAATTGGTCTGATCGGTTTGACGGGTCTCAGCCAGCTGAAGGGCCAGCTGAGTTCCATTTATGACGAATCAACCGTGGGGGTGTCGCACGTCGCGGTGAGTAGCACCAACCTCAGCCTCTATCACAATGCGTTGTTGAGCGTTGCGGAACAGAGACAAAAGAATGATTTCGACGAGGCCATCATTCCTCTCGCCGAATTGAAGAGGCGCACCATGACGCCGATTGAGACGTATCGGCCGTCCGCCACGCACGAGACGGTGGATGGCCGCCGTGACGGACAAGAGTTGGACGTCCTCATTTTTACGTTGAGAGAATACTTCGCGTCGGCTGAAAGCGCAGTGGGAGCGTTGAACGATAGCTTTGACTCGTCGCTCACGGACGAACAACGGCAGTCGATGAGGGAACTGGGGATTACGGTGCTGTCAACTGAAGTGGCTTTGTGGCACGGACGATCGATATGGCGTTTCCAATGGGTGGCACAGCTCATTCGAGACTTGGCGAGCGAATTGAATGAGAGCGGGCAAAGCATGGCCGTATACCTCACCAAGGTCATGCTCGGTGGAGCAGTTGCGGCACTCCTCCTCGCGATCGCTACAGGATATTTCCTCGCGCGCAGCATTGTAAAAGACATCATCCATGTCGCCGACGTCGCCACACAGGCTGCCGCTGGAAATTTACGCGCCCGCGCAAGATTGGAAAGCGATGATGAGGTCGGTCATATGGCCAAGGCGTTCAACATCATGTTGGATCGAATCACGACACTGGTCTCGACGGAAGAAGAACGGGACAGGATGCAAAAACAACTCGTACAGTTCCTTGTGTTGGTCTCAGATGTCGGAAAAGGAGATTTGACCAAGCGCGGTGAAGTGACGGCCGATATGTTTGGAAACCTGGCGGACGGATTCAATCTCATGATTCAGCGCTTTTCTCAGTTAATGAAACAAGTGCGCCAGGCGGCGGAACGTGTCAATACCTCTGCGAGCAAACTGAGGGACAATGCCGGACAGATGGCCGGAACCGCCAAACACCAAGCTGACGAATCGATCAAGGCGCTCGGCGCGATCGAACACTTGGCATCATCGATGCGCCAAGTGACCGAGACAGCGGGCGCGTCGTCTGAAGCGGCCCGCCAAGCCTTACAGGCCACCGAAGCCGGCCGGCTTGCGGTGCAAGAAACCGTTCAAGATATGCAGCGCATTCAATTGGCCGTCCAACGCATGTCGAAACAGATCAAGGCGCTCGGCGATCGTTCATTGGAAATTTCACAGATCGTATCGACCATTCGGGATATCGCCAATCAAACCAACCTGTTGGCCCTCAACGCGGCGATTGGGGCCGCCGGTGCAGGTGAGGCTGGAGCACGCTTCGCCGTGGTCGCCGATCAAGTGCGGAAGCTTGCTGAAAGCTCGACGCAGGCGACACGCGAGATTGCGGACCTGGTGAAAGTCATCCAGAGCGAAACGCAACATGCAGTCGTTGCCATGGAGCACGAAACTCAGGCGGTCGAGGCCGGGTCGGCTTCGGCCTTGCGTACGGGCGATGTGTTTAAGGAGATTTCGACGATTGCCCAACGATCTGCAGAACTTGCCCAAAGCATAGCGGCGGCAGCGGCGGCCCAAACGGTTTCAACCGATCAGGTCGGACGTTCAATCAAGGACTTTACCGGAGGTGCCGTGGCGACACAAAAGGCCACCGATTCGGCACGCGCGACGGTAGAGGACATGGTGACGTTGGCTGAAGGTCTGACTACTTCGGTGTCACAGTTTAAGCTGGCCTGAGAATCTCCCTCATCCGCCGAGCGAGGAGAGCCTTCTGGTGTAACGAGGGACCGATGAGCTCTGAGTTCGACAGGCAGAATCTCATCAGCATTTTTGTCCTTGAAGCATCGGATGGGCTGGATGCCCTGACTAAAGCATTGCACCCTCCCGGCGGTACCGTTCCCACTCCTCAGGACCTTGCCGACCAATATATTGTCGCTCACCGCATTTGCGGAGCCGCTGCCCTGTATGGCTTCAGCGGAGTCGCTCAGCTGGCTGAATACCTGGAGACGCTACTTGAACAAGCGACGCCGGTTTATGCGGCTGAATGGGACCGAACGATAGACTCGATGCGGAACATTACGGAAAGTCTTCGGGGAATCGTTCGAGCCATCGGACAAGGCGGCATTGAGGATGCAGAAGCCGTAGAACGCTGTTGGACGTCGATAAAACAACGAGCAGGAAAACCGGGCGATGAGGAAGCGCCCATCTCCTCCGCGCCGACAATCGATGATGACTATCTGTTCCCCGGACTCGATGCCGAAATCTTATCTTACTTCGTACCCGAAGCTGAGGAGTATCTCGGCACCATTGACGAGCTGATTCATATCCTTAGTGAGAAGCGGGATGATGCAGACTCGATTTACCGGCTCTTTCGTGCGGTGCATACCCTGAAAGGCTCAGCGTACACCGTAGGCTTCCAAGTCATGGGAGATGTCGCTCGTCCGATGGAAGATTGCATGGTCGCGGTTCAGGAACATCGCCTTCCCTTCAGCAATGACCTTCTTGGCATGCTCGCGAAGACTGCCGAATTGATTCGGCTCATCCTTCGCCATGAACCAGCGAATGTGCAACTGCTCCGGCACGATATACCGCTTCTTCTCAGTCGTTACAGCGAGGTGGCTGAAAGTACAGCCGCCCCACTTGCACCGGAAACTCCATTCGACGGTCTCGTTACGGGTAGCCTCAATCCTGTCCAACGTGAGCCCGTTGCTAGCGTAGAAGTGCCGACCGCGGACTTACCAGATAAATATTTGATTCCGGATTTGGATCCGGAAGTGCTCTCCTACTTTATCCCTGAGGCGCAGGAGTATCTGGAACTCTTGGAAGCCAATCTCCTGCGATTAGACAAAGACCCACAAAACAAGGAACTGATCAATCAGTTGTTTAGAAGCGCACATACCTTGAAGGGCTCCGCCTACACCATTGGATTTCAGTCAATCGGCGACCTTGTCCACCATGTCGAAGACTTCATGGGGTCGGTGCGAGAGGGGAGCCTCAGAGTGTTACCCGGGCATACGGATCTTATGCTTCGGGCGATCGACGTTGTACGAGTACTCATGCGAAGAGACCCCAGCAAGGTGGACGACACGGGGCACCGTTTCGAGGCTGCGCGAACCGAACTGAGACGATTGGACCGAGGCACCTCAAGCGAGACGATGCCGGCGCATCAACAAGATGGCGCCTCCGGTTCAACGACTGCGGGACAGTCCGGAAGTGACGAGTATCGAACACAGGATGAAATTCCGAACGAGAAATCGCGAGAGGAACGGGAGGTCATCCGTGTCAGTCATGCGCGGTTGGAGCGATTGATGAACTTCGTCGGAGAACTCGTCATTGGACGCGGAAGATTGGAACAACGATTGCGAGTCTTGGAGCAACTGTCACAGCAAGTATTGGTGTTCAAGAGTCGTTTAGTGGATTCCGTCCAATCCTTTGCCGACAAGCACACCTTTAGCTATCAGGACACATCAAGTAGTTCAACCGCGTCTGCGAGTCAAGGACTTCCCGTATTCGGCGATTTCGGCAGCCTCGAGCTGGACAAGTACGATGATTTCAATATCTTGGCCCGGCGCATCGGAGAGGTCACCGCCGATATCAGTGAATCGATGTCTCAGCTGGATGGGTCCATCCAAAGAGCTCATGACGAGATGACCCGACTGCAACACTTGACGCTGTTGATGCGAGACGAAATCGCCCGTGCCCGCATGGTTCCGATCGGTACGCCGTTCACGAGGTTTCGTCGAGCGGTCAGAGAAATCGCTCGAGCTTCAAACAAAGAAGTGTCCTTGGTCACATCCGGTGAGCAGACCGAAGTTGATACCGGAGTCGTGGAACGATTGGTGGATCCATTGGTGCATTTGGTCAGGAACGCTGTTTATCACGGTATCGAACCGGCGGCCGATCGAATCGCGAAGGGGAAACCAGCCATTGGAACCGTCTATCTCCACGCGGCTCATCGTGGGAATTCGGTCATCATCGAGGTGGAAGATGATGGAGCAGGGTTGGATCTTGAGAAAATACGGACCAAAGCCGTCAAAATCGGAGTCGCACCATCACGTCAGATACAAGCGATGTCAGATGCGGACCTCTTTCAGTTGATTTTCATGCCCGGTTTTTCAACAGTCGACAAGGTAGGGGACCAAGCAGGTCGAGGCGTAGGACTGGACGTGGTCAAGCGGGTCATTGAACGTATGAACGGGCATATCGAGGTGGAGTCTGAGCGCGGTGTCGGCACCAAATTTACCTTGCATCTCCCTCTCACCCTCCTCATCGCGACCGCGTTGTTCGTGCGGGCCGGTACCGAGAAATATGCGATTCCATTGCTGAGCATTCAGGAAGTGACGATGCCGATGCTATCCGCAGTACGAGAGGAAGGTAATCGTAAGCTCTTACAGATGGACGAACAAGTTATTGAATTACAGTCTCTCCATCACATCCTTCGTCGTGAACCAGGAAGCGTCGATTGGACCATGCCGGTAGTGATCGTCCGGACAGCGGGCGCGCCGATCGGGTTGTCGGTCGACGAACTGTTGGGCCGCCAAGAAATTGTCATTAAACCACTCGGATCACTGAAGCCGTTGGAGTATTCGTTTTTTGGAGGAGCGACCATTGATCAGGAGGGAGGAGTCGTTCTTGTTCTCGATCCAAGCCGTTTGACGTCGAGAGGAATGAAGGAATCGACTGCCCGCGCCCCCTTTTCCAAAACCACACCACTTCCGGAACAGCCTTTACTGCAAGAAGAGATGTCGTCGAGCAAGCCGCAAGAGGCGCGCCTGCTCTTGATAGATGACTCGTTAAGCATTCGAAAGTTCGTCGGAAGAATGTTGGAGGCGGCCGGATATCCGTTCGATACGGCAGTTGATGGCGAAGATGGGCTCCGAAAGGCATCGACGACAGATTATCGGATGATCCTCACCGATCTTGAAATGCCGAAGCTCAACGGATTCGAAGTTATTCAAGCTCTCAGAAGTCGTCCGGAAACCAGGCAAACGCCGGTCGTTGTCATGACGACGAGGGCTCGGGACAAACATCGACAGATGGCGATGAGCCTCGGTGCCAATTCATACGTCTCCAAGCCGGTAGAAGAACGGATGTTGCTGCATGAGGTTGAACGATGGCTTGGAAAGGCTCCGGCGCTGCGCAAGTAACCTTGCGGAAATACTCGTATCAATTGACGAGATGGGACTTGTTGCAGAGAATGGGCAGGAAGGCCTTGGCATGAACGTCCGAGAACCGATGACGGGAATTCCGTCGCCAACTTTTACATCACAATTTCTCATCGTGACATTAGGCGGACGCTATCTAGCGTTGAGTGCCGAATCTATATGTGGGTTATTGACTCCCGAAGAGACCGGAAACGCTGAAAACCAGACGGTTCACGGCATCGTGTATGGTGCCATCAATCTGGCCGATCGATTGAGCGTACCGAATGATCAGGGTGGGGCGAACACGCGTGTCGTACTGCTTTCTGAACGAGGCGCGCATGGGAGCGTTCGAGTCACCACGGTGCACGGACTTCTTGAACTCCAACCGTCTCAAGTCCTGCCGATTCCGATGCAGTTCCGTGGACCAGAACGACACTGGTATCGGGGCATGATTTTATTTGCAAAAAGCATTGCGTTGGTGCTGAACACAACGTGGGTTCTTGGTGAGCGAATGTCGGGCTTAGAAGGCAGTAGCGGACAAGAACACACATGTGAGCTTGTGGCGCCTCCGAAGGTTTCGGTGAACGATAGCCGGATATGCTGAGAACCGGTCAAAAGCATCATCCGGAAACGGCACGTCAATCATGGCAGCTATTGGTATTTTCGGTGGGCGGGAGGCGATTGGCAGTGAAGACATCGGATGTATCGGGTATTTCGCAGTGGAATGAATCTGTCCCGGTTGCTGGTCGAACCCCGTTTGTCACGGCGGTCATTCGTCAGGGACAGACCGTGCTACCGGTATTCGATCTGGCTGCATCCCTTCATCTTACTGTGCAAGGATGCAGTCCCTTGTGTCTAAAAATAAGGCATCCCCTCGGAGAAATGGCGATGTGCATTGATGAGGAGATCCCTGTTCTTCATACCTTTGATCCTGCTGCGATTCAGACATACCAAGGCACGGATTTGCCGGCCGAAGGCAGTTATACCAACGGTATGGACGAGATCCCGATTCTCTCGATATCACGACTTGGCTCGATTGTGTGACGATTCCCCGCGTTCGGGGATGATAAAAGGTGCAAGCATGCCGAAGATCTTGATAGCCGATGACAGCATCGCAGTTCGCAAGGTTGCGGAGCGACTGTTGACCGAGGCAGGCCTCGGCGTCACTCTCGCGGCAAACGGAGAAGAAGCGTTGGCCTATCTGGCAAGAGAACAGCCGGACGTTGTTGTGTCCGACGTCATTATGCCGGATAAGAGTGGGTATGAAGTCTGTGCATTTATCCGTGGAAACGCAACCCTTGCAGCGACGCCCGTACTGCTCATTTCCGGAATCGTGAACGATGAAGTAACCAAACAGGCCGAGTCTTGTCGCGCGGATGGAGTATTGAAGAAGCCATTTCAAGGTACATCCCTAAAAGATCGAGTTCTCGAGCTGATAGCACAGCGGCAGGAACCAGCACCGGCCATGGTCGCTAAGTCTACTTCCGTTCCTGTAGCGGCTCCCGTTGAAAAGATGATGCATATGTCTGACCAACTGCAACAGAGGCTGAACCAGGAGATCGGCAAACTCAAAGAGGTTGAAGAACAGTTACGGGAAGAACGGCTTCTCTCCGAAGAGCTGGCCAAACGACTGTCAGAATCCACTGAGCAGCTGGCCAGAGCCAAGGAAAGCGAAGTGCAGTTGGCAATCGAGCGCAAACGTGCCGACGATCTTCAGGAGACCCTCGCCAAGGTAGAGCAACAAGCATCAAGAATTCCTGAGCTCGAATCGGCACTGAAGGCGGAACAGGACGCGGTCGATGCATTCAAACAAGAAGCTGCAAACTGGCAAAAAGTATCCGGTCGACTTGCAGAACTGGAGTCCGCTCTGCACGCTGAACGGTCGGCGGCAGAGCAACTCGTGCAACAACTGGCGGATTTGGAGCAGGTGGCAATCAGAGCAAGGGACTTGGAAGCAAGGCTCGAGAGTGCGGAACAGCGTGGAGTCGAACTTCACCGAAAAACTCAAGACCTCGAAGTCGAACTTTCGGCGGAACGACGGAAGGGAGAAGAGACAATGGGGCAACTTCAGGAATTAGAGAGAGTAGCGATGAGAGTTCAGGAAATTGAAGGGCTCCTGACCGCAGAACGAGATCATAACGGAATGCTCGCTCGACGAGTAGCGGAAGCCGAACAAGCCGCCGAGAACGCCACAAAACGACTTGAGGAAATGGCGCGCAAGTTAAGTGAAATTGCGGGATTGGCCTCCCAACTGGGAAATGGGAGGGGATAATCCTGAACAGCCAATCTGAGCATCTAGATGGTGTTGTTGAAGGGCCGAAGCCGATGTCCGTTGAAACCGAAGATGCGTTCCAGAAAGAGCTAGTTGAACTGTTCGTCCAAGAGGCACAGGAATGGCTCCAGCAAATTCACGTCGCACTCGATGAACTACAGCAAGCTCCCTCTTTCGAACGCCATCGTGCCTTGGCCCGGACGATCAAGGCCGGCGTTACGAACCTGGGCGGGTCTGCAGCCACCCTCAATCTAAGCAATGTTGAGCGGGCTAGTTTCGCAGCCCTTCCCTTCGTTGAAGCCGTTCAAGACCCTTCCGCTCGAATCTCCACCGATGACTTCATCGCACTCTGCAAACAGCTGGGGCACGTTCATAGAGCTCTGACTAGAGCGACGGGCGTGGCATTTGATGATGAACATGTACCAGCTTCCGACAAAGCCCCACCAACGATGATCGAGACGAAAGAGTTCTTAGTGTTACTCCGTGGACTTCAAGATCAACGTACGACGTCCGACACATTCCATCACAATGTGGTTCAGACGATGATGGCCCAGGCGGAGGGATTGATGGAGCGCGGGGTGGAACAATGCAATGTAGCTTCCATCCAGGAATTTCTCGAGCGGTCAGCCGAAGGAGACCAAGGCTTTCTCCAAGTCGTTCGACAAGAACTTCCTCATCTGACTGCTGTCCTTCAGACCCTCAAGAATGATGGCCCCGTCCATGACCCACCGTCCTCCGACTTGCAAAATGTTGTTGAACGTGTCGCGCAGCTGTGGTCCGCCGCTCAGCAGGTCAATGCTTCACATACGATAGTGTTTTTTATGGGATTGCACAGCTTCCTCACGGTGGTGATGCGGCACCGCGTGGTGGTGAGTGCCAAAATCTATGATGCGATCCAATCACGTCTGGCCCAGAGCGTGACCGGAATTGAGGAGTGGGCGGAAAGCGGACGGATGGAGCGCATGGCTATACAAGGCATATTGCCTCATTGAATGAGCCCCATACCAGCAGCTCCGCTCTGGATTGGATGGCGAAACCGAAGAGGACCTGCTAGTGCCCCTTGTCGATGCAGTACAAGATCATAGTCTGATTCAAGATTCGGCCTACGAGTCTCATTGGGGGCTGCGTCTCCGCCCGTTTGAAAATGTACCGGATCCGAGATTTTATGTCGCATCGGCCAAACATGAAGCGGCAATGGAACGAATGCTGTACGGAATCCATGCCCGTAAAGGAATCGTGATGCTGACCGGTGAGATCGGGAGCGGGAAGACCCTCCTGAGTCGTGCCGTGATTCTCAAGCTTCCTCGATCGCGGTACGAGATCGGACTTGTATCCAATCCGGCTATCCCAGGAAATGAATTTCTCGGCGAGATCCTGTTCCAACTCGGATTGGATCCCCAGGGGACACGAGTGGAGCAGTTGCGTCGCCTGAACGATCAACTACTGGCCAACTACCATCGAGGAGTCGACACGGTTGTGGTGGTGGATGAGGCCCAGACGATCGAACACGACCGCCTGTTTGAAGAGCTGCGCCTCCTCAGCAATTTCCAGTTAAATGATCGGTTTCTCATCACGCTTGTGCTCTTAGGACAGCCGGAACTGCGGGACCGTATCGCGCGTATTCCGCAGCTGGCTCAACGGGTGGCCATTCGGCACCACATCGAATGTTTGAATCGCGCCGAAACGAAAGCTTATATCCTCGCTCGTCTCGCGGCCGCCGGGAGCGAGCTGCCGATATTCTCACCGAGTGCGATTTCATCCGTTTATCATCGCACCGGCGGTGTATGCCGATTGATCAACTCGCTTTGCGACTTGTGTCTCTACTTCGGACGTGTTTCGAGATCGCGTCATATCAGACCCTCGTTGGTGGAAAAAGTCGCGAATGAAGTACTCCATCGACGAGACAATACTGGCGCATGGGTGATGTCTTGACGAACTGGTATCACGAGGCAGAACACATCATAGGCGAGATCGCGGCCGCCGTTCAGGAACATCGCTCCATATCACTCGAACCACTTGAGGCCCTCGCGGAAGACGCCGTTTCATCGCTGCAACGCAACGATGAGCTCGTGGTGCAAGCACTGGCTGGGCCGTCCGGATCACCACTCATTACCAATCTGATCAATGTGGCCATACTCGGAACGAAGGTAGGGATCGGCCTTGGGTACTATGGGGAAGAACTACACCAGTTGGCGCTAGCCGGATTCGTCCATGATATTGGGTTATTTGCCGTGCCGAAATCCTTGATCACCAAGGCAGGCCGTTTAACCCAGGAAGAGCGGGGACTCATCGAACGACATCCCGAGCTGGGATGTCAGGTTGTCGAGAAGTGCGGACCGGCGTATCACTGGTTGGCACAAGTGACGCGCCAGGCTCACGAACGCTTCAATGGGCAGGGGTATCCCAATCGACTCGCTGGACGAGAAGTCAGTGAAATGGCCCAGATTTTAGGAGTAGTGGATGTCTTCGATGCATTGGTGAGCGATCGCCCCTATCGCCGCCGTCTGCCTCCGCACGAGGCGGTCAAGGAACTTCTGGTCGTTGAACGAAGAACTTTTCCCCGAGAAATCCTAAAGGCGCTCGTCGAGCAATTTTCGGTTTATCCACTTGGAACTACAGTGCGATTGACGACCGGAGAAGTAGGAGCGGTGGCCAAAGTGAATAGCCGCTATCCTCTTCGCCCCGTCGTGCGGATCGACGATCAGCAGGAGTATGAGGGAAGTGGTTCTTGTGAGATTGATTTGAGCCGCCTGCCGTTAGTATCGATCGCGGAGATCCTACATCCTCCCGTGGTTGGACGTATCACATTTTCGGAAGCGCCTCCCAAACCGGCAATGTCTGTTGCGCCGACTGCCGTTTCTGATTCCTTCACCTCGTTGCTCGAAAGTCTTGACGCGGTTGCGTTGACACTGCAAGGAGTGGTGGATACCAAGAGGGGCTCGTTGAAGCCACCAGATGTTGGTACCGCTCACTAGCAGATCGAAATCACTAAGCCCAAACCCTCGTTCTACTCTTTGCTCTAGAGATCCGGATGGTTATAATGGCAACCCTAACTTCCGAGTATCTTGACGATCACAAAAGGAATCACGTGCCGAAACTCATCAACGTTCATCATCCCCAGCACACGATGCAACTAGCCCAGGAGTACGTAAAAACGTACATCCTCATGCCGTCCGGCCTTCTAGGCCTCATCTGTGTGGTCGGCGCGGTCGGAGGTCTGGGATATCAATGGCTCTCACCCGACAGCTATACCTGGGATACTTTTTATCAGAGTTCGGGGTTGTTTATGTCGGGGGTAGGCTTGGGAGCGGCGCAGACGCTCTATCAGCGGTATCTCTTGCGGGAGTTTCCTGAAGTTCTGGCGGCCCGCATGAAGGAAGGGCTGAATCGGCAGAGGGGAACGCTCAAGAAGAGATCGGACGCGACGACTATCGAGCATTCGGGACGTCAGTTCGTCCCGCTCGCATATCTGTTGGGCATGATGATTTTGATCGGAGGCACCATTGCGGCCTCTGCCTATGGCCGGGTGAACATGGTTTCAGCGATCTTGATGCCCTGGGCCGGGTTCTACTGGGCAAGACTGTTCTTGTGGCGGAGAGTGATCAAAGTTGAAAAAAACCGAGAGGTGAAGTCTTAGCCCTTTTTAGAACGAGCTGTTTTTGAACGGGGAGCCCGACTTGACGATTTTTTCAGCTGCGTTTCAAGGGTTGCCACGCGCTGTTCCAAATTGCGGACCAGTTCTTTCATTTCAGGAAGTTGGAAAATACCTCCCTGAATTCTCAGGGCTTTTTCACGCGGCATTGCCGGGATGCCACCTACCATCTGGTTGGATTCGATACTCCGATTGACTCCGGCTTTGGCCGCGATCATGACCTGATCTCCGATGGTGAGGTGATCAGCAAGCCCTGCCTGGCCGCCGATCATCACATGATGGCCGATGGTTGTGCTGCCGGCGATGCCGACCTGCGCGACGAGGATGCAGTGCTCTCCCACTGTGACATTGTGGGCAATCTGGACGAGATTGTCGACTTTGGTGCCCCGCTTTATCAGAGTCCGGCCGAACGTCGCGCGGTCGATCGTCACATTGGCTCCCAGTTCAACGTCGTCTTCAATGACCACGCCGCCGAGTTGCGGGATCTTATGATGACGGCCTTGATGCTGCACGTATCCAAACCCGTCGGCTCCGATCACGGTCCCACTATGCACGATCACTCGCGCACCAAGTGCACAGCCCTCGCGAACGACGACATTGGGGTACAGAACGCAATCGTCCCCGATCGTTGAATCCGATCCTACAAAGACTCCCGGATAGAGCGTGACGCGATTGCCGATCGTCACGCGGTCGCCCAAGGTGACGAAAGGCCAGATAGAAGGATCGGTTCCGATCCGCACATTGGCCCCCTGCATCACTTGTTCGGCAATGCCCCGAGGAGCCTGCAGAAGAACAAAAAAGGTCTGCGCGACACGCGCGAAGGCCAACATCGGATTATCCACGACGATTTGCGGCACCGTGAGATCGGGCAAATGCCGATGCACCAGGAGCGCTGCGACGCGAAGGGTGGCCGCCGCCTTCGACATTTTGTCGTTGGCGATAAACGACAAGGCGTTTGGATCGGATTCCCCGAGACTCGTTAAGCCGGAGATCGGTGTCTGGTTGTCGCCGTGAATCGTCCCTCCGACAACCTCGTGGATTTGCGCCAATGTGATCGGAGAAGGCAGTTGGGGCTTGCTCATCGGGCCGCAACTTTCTTTTTCCCGGACGTAACGGCGGATGTCTTTTTCGGCTTCCTGGCGGAGGCTGGCTTTGCTGAAGCTGCCTTCTTAGTGGACGGAGACTTGGCCGAGCCTGTCTTGGTCTTGGTCGTGGTCGATTTGGTTGATTTCGATTTGCTTGCAACGATCGCGGGTTTGGCCGATTCAGACTTGGATTCAGCCTTAGGTTCAGCGAGCCGCCGTTGAACATAGGCAGCTACGGTACCAACGGTGCTCAATCCCGGGAGGTCTTGATCCGGAATTTGAAGTTTGAATCGTTCCTCGATCTCGAAGAGCAGTTCGATGATGGCCACCGAGTCGAGGCCGAGATCATCACGAAGATGATGAGACTCGGTAATCGACGCAGGATCTCGCTTGAGATAGCTGGCCAAGGCCTGGATGATTTTAGAGGTAATCGCGGGATCGATCGGTTCAGTCATTATGGATACTCCTTCAAATAGGATGAGGCTTTTCGCATGTGAATTCGGCGAGGATTCTCGATATCGTTCGACCGTTTCTTATGCCACAAACTTTTTAAAGACGACCGTGGCATTGTTGCTGCCGAATCCGAATGCGTTCAAGAGAGCGTAACGAACCTTTCGTTCTTGGACGGTACGTCGGATCCCATCCAAACGACAGGCTGGGTCCGGTTCCTCGTAGTTCGCGGTGGGGTGGATTTGCCCGGTGTGGATTGAGAGAGTCGTCGCCACAGCACCGATCGCCCCAGCCGCCCCCAATGTATGGCCGATGAGTGACTTCGTGGCATTGACGGCAATTTTGTCCGCGCGATTTTTAAAAAGACTCCTGACCGCCTTGATCTCGACGGCATCGCCAATCGTCGTGGAAGTCGCATGGGCGTTGATGTAGTCGACCTGATCCGGCCCGATGCCGACGGAGTCTAGACCGATCCTCATGGTCGTGGATATTTCCTGACCATCCTCCTGAGGAATGACCATGTGATAAGCTTCGCTGGTGGCGGCATAGCCGGCAAGTTCTGCATAGACTCTTGCTTTCCGTTTCTTGGCGTGCGCCCATGATTCCACGATTAATGCGGCAGCTCCCTCGCCCATGACGAATCCATCGCGGCGTCGGTCAAAGGGGCGTGAGGCTCGCTCCGGAGCATCGTTAAACTCGCTGGAAAGAGCGCGCAAGGAACAGAACCCGGCAAAGACCAACGGAGTAATGCTCGCGTCGGCTCCGACGGCGATAACGACATCGGCCTGACCGCTGCGAATGCATTGAAGCGCTTGACCAAGGGCATGGGCACTGGAAGAGCAGGCCGTCGAGATCGTGAGATTCGGTCCCTTGGCGCCGTGTGCCATCGCGACGATGCCTGAAGCGGAATTCAACGTGATCGTAGGAATGAAATTGGGATGTACACGATGCGGTCGTTGAGTCTTAAAGAGCTGCGTGATTTCGCGCTCCCCCATCACCATCCCGCCCATGCCGGCTCCGACGATAACACCGACGCGATGGGGAGCCTCCTTGGCCATACTCAGACCGGCATCGGCGAGCGCTTCTTTCGTAGAAACTAAGGCGAATTGTGCGTAACGATCCACACGACTCGCCTGCACCGTCGGCAAATACTGTTCCGGTGAGAAATTGTGCACCTGCCCGGCAACGCGCGAACGATACCCGGACATGGGGAACCATCCTAGGGAAGGAATCGCCGTAACCCCTGAGCGGCCTGCGAGGGCCGCCTTCCAGAATTCGCTGACGCCGATCCCGATGGGAGATACTACCCCGAGACCGGTAATTACCACGCGCGAGGCCATGTTTCTCCCTCCTTATGGGCGCTCACGGCGCCTTTACTTACCGGAAGACCGATGTACAGTCAACTAGGAAACCTCTGTTCAATGCCGAACCTTCAATAACAGATAGAGGCCGAAGCTGAGAAACAGCGCATTGGCCATCCACCCGGCTAATATGGGAGCTAATGCTCCTCCTCGTCCTAGTGCAATAGCGACGGAGTGCGTCGTCCAGTAGCAGAAGCCGACGATGAACGCTTGTCCGATACCCACGGCCATGTTTCCTCCTCGGACTCCGCTTCGCCGCAAACTCAACGCAATTCCGACGAGCACCATCACGACGGTCACCAATGGGAATGCGACGCGGCCGTAGTAGTCCGTCAGCAGACGGGCGAACGAGAAACCTTCGTGCCGGAACCGCCCGAGGTAATTTTGGATTTCGCGAAACGTCATGGTTTCCGAGTTCCCCACAAGCGAGGAGGAGAAATCATCGGGAATCAATGGAATACTGATCGCCTGTTCCGTGAACAGAACCAGCTCGGCAGTGTCGTCTGATTGGAATCGGCGATGATTTCCGTTCAGCAGGATCCAACCTTGAGGAGTATAGCGGGCTTCAGCTGCTTCCGTAATCCGATCGAGTTTAAACGGCGGACGAAAATAAAAAATTCGTACACCCCGAAGGATCTTGCCTGCGACATCGATCTCATTGACTTCCATCAGGCCGTCGGCGCTTATACGGGCCCAGGGTTGGGCGGCTTTGACGGTGATCGGAACCGGCCGTTGCTCGATCTGGACTACACGGACTTCTTCGGCCTTCTCGGAGGCCAGCGGAATGACGGTCGAGCTGAAGAGAAAGAGGATCACGGACACGCCGGAGGCAAATAGGAGAAACGGCGAGGTCATCCACAACAAGCTGATCCCGCAGCTGCGCATGGCGGTGATCTCGTTGCTGCGGGCGAACAGACCGAGCGTCAGCAAAGTCGCCACCAAAATCGCAAAGGGAGCGACTTGGAATGAAATAGAAGGAATCTTCAACGCGAAATACACGAGAATAGGGGAGATTCCCGATTCGTAGCGCAAGAACCGGCGAACTTTCTCAAAAAAGTCGATCACGAGATAGATGGTCACTAAGCCGGAAAAACACATGCCGAAAATTTTGGAGTATTCGCGAAGGATATACCGGAATAGGATCGTCATGATGCTATTGCCTGCTCATCCGTAAAAACATGGCGACCGTGATGACGACGAATATGATGTTCGGCAACCAGGCGCCCATGAAGGGATGGAGGATCAAGGCGGTCACGAGGAAATCGCACCCGACATTCAGGATATAAAACGCGATGATGATCCCCACGCCGACGGCGAACCCGCCGACCCGTCCGGACCGCTTCGAGACAATGCCGACCGGCACGCCGAGCAGACAGAATACGAGCGAAGCGGTCGGAAAAGCCAAGTCTTTATAGTATTCCATCAGACGCCGCAGAGAGCCGGCATCCTTGCCGCCGGACTCGGCCAGCCTGGCCATGATCTGTTCATATGACGGACGTTCTTCTGTGGTCGAATAGCTACTGAGGTTCAGATCGATCTTGAGGTCGTAACTGGCGAAGGCAATCTGCCGATACTGGTCGACTTGACGGGGTCGGCTATGAATGACGCCATTCACCAGTTGGAGCGCCACCTGTGCATGGGCCGCGTCCATAAAGACGTGGTATTGCTCCGCCACGATGACGCGAGGTTCTTCCGGCAGGCGTTCATCCGAGATGAAGATGCCTTCGGCCGGACGGCCCGGCTCACCTTCCGGAACATAGATCGTCATGCGCGGAATCGGCTCATTGAACGTGCCTCGTTCCAAAGCCAGAACAAGCTGGTCCTTGAGCAGATTGAGCGCCACTTTTTTGAGATTCAATGAGCTCCATGGCTGTCCCCATTGCGACAAGACCAAGGTCAGCGTAAAGACACAGAGTGAGAAGAGGAATACCGGCTGCGACAGGCGAACCAGGCTGAGCCCAGTTGCGCGCATGGCAACCAATTCCTTGTCAAAGGACAACCGGCCAAATGCCGTGACCGACGCGATCAGGCCTGCGATCGGAAGCGTGAGCACGAGACCGGAGGGAAGCAGCATGGCAATCACCTTGAGAACCGCCCAAAAACCGACCCCCTTGGACACCAGCAGTTCGACAAGACGCAAGAGCTCCCTGGTCAACATCACAAAGCAGAGCGCGCCGAGGCTGAGACCAAACGGAGAGAGGAGTTCCGTGAAAATGTAGCGATCGAGCAGCGTTCGTAAGATCACAGAATGTCTGGATTGGAGAAATGTTGAACACTATAGGGGAGTCCTTCTCACCTGTAAACACAGGAGAAAATCCTCGCCTTAAAGATTCACTTGACAGAGTATGATGCCTATGTTACATGCAGCGCGACTTTTCCCTCACATGATGGGTTCCGTGAGCGATGCATCATTCTTTCAGGTGCCCGTCCCATCTACCAGCCGGATTCTTGCCCAATCTATTTTCAATTGTGATACAGGGGGGCGATTGAGTGGGGGCCGCTACGTAACCAGTCGTAGTTGTTGACAAAAGGAGGGCTTCTGTGAAGACAAAAGGAACGGTCAAGTGGTTCAACGATCGTAAAGGGTTTGGATTCATCCGGCTGGATAGCGGAGAAGATGTCTTCGTCCACTACTCCGCATTGCAAGGAGAAGGCTTCAAGACCCTCAAGGAGGGAGAAAACGTCGAATTTGACATCGTGCAAGGAGCCAAGGGCCCTCAAGCGGCCAATGTGCTCAAGTCGGCGATCGCCGCGTCCTAAATCGTCATATCTTCCATTTGGCTCGGTAGAAGGGTCGATTCTCCGACAGGAGCGGTCGGCGCTTCTACCCGGGTGCTTTACTGTCTGATTCTGCCATTTTCTGGACAAAAACCATTGACACTGTTAGCGTTTATCTGTTCGAGGAGGTATCGTTGTGCCTTCGGATCGAAGTCGAGTTCTTCAACAAGCTCAGCTCCTGGCATCCCGCGGCCAGTACGAAGCGGCCATAGCCGAATGGAAGAAGTTGGCCACAGAAACCCCTGCCGACGGCACCATTCACAATACAATAGGTGATTTACAATTGAAGCGAAACGCTTCAGGGGAAGCTGCCTCTGCATTCTTGCAGGCTGCCTCAGCCTTCCGGGCCGAAGGCGCCACCCTTAAGGCAATTGCTGCCTTTAAAAAAGCCCTTAAATGCGATCCCTCTCGATATGAAGTCTATCGCCACCTTGGAGACCTGAACGTTGAACGCGGACTCATCAGCAGTGCGGTCCAGGATTACCTCACCCTGGGGAAGTACTATCTGAAAGAGCGTCGAGGAAAAGACGCGCTCGAAATCTACAAGAAGATCGTTCTCCAGGATCCATCGAATCTCGACGCGCAGCAGCGCGTCGCCGAACTCTGTGTCCAGGAAAACCAGCAGGATGAAGCAACCAAAGTGTATCTCCAGTTGGGTCGTGAGCGATCGGCGCAAGGGCGATACGATGAGGCAAAAGATGCGTATCTCGCCGTACTCAGGATCAATCCCAATGATAACGAGGCGGGTCAGTTCGTGGAGAGCATGAAGAAAGGTGGGACTGGGGCGATCAAGGCGGTCAAGCCAGGATCCGCCGCGCCGGTGCAGAAACCGTCCGAACCGGTCGACTTGCTGGCCGAGGCCGTTCGTCGCATTGACGAAAAACAGTATGCCGGTGCAGAAGCGATCCTGAACCAAATGCTCACACGGGAACCAGGGAACCCTCAAGTCTGTCAACTTCTGGCTCGGTTGCATTTGCAACGCGGTGATGTGCAAGTGGCGTTGGGAGAATATCGCTTCTTGGCCGGAGCAGCGTTGCGGGCGCATGACCTAGCTCTTGCGGAATCGCTGATTCAGGAATTCTTGTCCGCTGACCCGAACTCCGTCCCCCTGCTGGAACTGAACGGGGAATTGCACGAAGAAAAAGGCGCTGGCGGGGAAGCGGCGCTGCAGTACGCGAAGGCCATCGAACTCTTGATGGAGCATCCCGAGCCCGGCATGGAAAGTCTGCATGAAGAGCTCTTCGAAAAGGTACGATCCCTGTCCAGTGATGAAGCCTTGGTGAGTCGACTGGCGGCAAGAATGAGGGGAGGATCCTCGGCAGATCAGAGCGAGTCTGCTCAGAACGTGTCTGAAGCGGAGACGTCGTCGACCCTCGTTGACCTGATCCCGAGAGATGATGGATTACTGGAAGCTGATTCAGACAGTGCTCAGGCAGTCCATTCAAACGGCAGGATGAAGGACGATCGAGAATTTTCGCTGGTCCGGGCTGTGCACAAAGTCGATACCCCCTCGTCACCCGTTGTCTATCCAACCGAGCTTGCTGCCGGCCAGGCTTCAGCTGAATCAGCACCCCCCAATAAACCCTCCGTTGCTCCGTCGGCGAATATGAAGGAACCGGCTGCGCCTCCCGACTACGAGGCGCACTATGCCTTAGGAGTGGCCTATAAGAACATGGGATTGTACGAAGAGGCAAAAGAAGAGTTTCAGGTGTCGACGAATAGCGACCCGTTTTATCTCGATTCGGCGTTGATGATCGCGGTCTGCCTCAAGGAAGAGCGGCACATCGTCCAGGCGATTCAGGGGCTGGAAACCGTCATGGCCGATCCACGGTGCCAAGGCGCCAAGGCTCAAGCCATTCGCTATGAGTTGGGCTTACTCTATGAGGCGGAGCAACAGTGGGAGAAGGCCGCTCATGCATTTGAGTCTATTCCTTCGTTTCACGACGTTCCGCAACGACTGGCGGCTTTAAAGGGACGGCAAGTGGGAGGGGAGGTCGGGTTTCGGTATGCATCGTAGGACCCAGCCACATTTTTCAATAATATCTTAGGTCACTCGATTCGGTGCCGGTCGGCCTCCCAACACAGCTGCAATGTTATCGAGACAGATGAATCCCATGCGAACACGGGTCTCCGGCGTGGCTGATCCCAGATGAGGGAGAAGGACTACATTCGGCAGCGAGGTCAATCCGGCGGAGACAACCGGTTCTTGCTCATAGACGTCCAGTCCGGCTCCAGCGATGGTTTTCGCCTCAAGTGCCGACACCAAGGCGGCCTCATCAATGACCTGGCCGCGCGACGTGTTGATGAGAAACGCAGTCGGCTTCATCAGGGCGAGCTTGCGTCGGTCGATGAGATGACGAGTGGTCTCGGTGAGCGGAACATGAAGCGAAACAAAATCAGACACCACGAGTACTTCATCGAGGGGACGCCAGGTCCACGAGACGCCTGGCGGACTGGAAACACTCTGACGTCCCGCATAGATTACCGGCATCCGAAAGCCGGCTGCTCGTTGCGCGACCGCCTGTCCTATTCGCCCCATGCCGATGATCCCTAGCGTCTTCCCTGACACGTCGGCACCCAGCATCTGTGTCGGTGTCCATCCCGGCCAGCGGCCGGTTCGAACCCAGGCATCTCCTTCAACAACCCGCCTCGTCAATGCGAGCAATAGAGCCCAGGTTAGGTCAGCGGTGGCATCGGTCAGCACATCCGGTGTATTGGTCACGATGATGCCGCGCTGAGTCGCCGCAGGAAGATCGATGTTGTTATAACCTACCGCATAGTTGGCGATAATTTTCAATTTCGTGGCGTGGGAAAGCAGCGAGGCATCGATACGATCCGCCAGCGTACAGATGACCGCTTGCGCCTCGGCGAAGCCGCGGCGCAGCGTCCCCTCCGTCGGCGGCAAATCTGTCGGTTCGGCCAGCAGTCGATACTGTCCAGAGATTGCATCGAGCACCGGTTGAGGCAACAGGCGGGTAACATATAAGGTCGGACATTCCATGCGCAGATCCATTGTAGGAGAAGACGTTGGCAATCGACAACGACTCTGGTTCTTCGAAGAGTCCGCAAGCTAAGATGCACGATTATCTATGGCAGCTTCATCGACATTGATCTTACCCACGAGAACTCACGCAGTCGCCCGTGACCTTCGCGCTCTATTGGGAGCCGAGAAAGTCAAAAACGACGTGCCCACGATCACGGCCTACGCCGTCGATGCCAGCATCTATCGTATTCCTCCAGAAGTGGTCGTCCTTGTTGAATCAGAAGAGGACATCGCTGCAACCGTCGCCTATGCGGTGACACACAGTATTCCTCTTACGCCTCGGGCAGCGGGGACGAATTTGACCGGTTCTGCCATCGGCCACGGCATCATTCTCGATATATCGCGTCTGAATCGAATCCTTGAAGTGAATCGGGAAGAGAAATGGGCCAGGGTCCAGCCGGGAATCGTGCTGGCCGAATTGAACAAACAGCTCAGCTTGCAGGGATTGTTGTTCGGGCCCGACCCGTCGAGCGGAGACATGTGCAAGCTGGGTGGCATGATCGCCAATAATTCTTCCGGACCTCATACCCTGCGCTATGGCTCGGTCAAGGACAATGTCCAGAGTCTTCGACTGTGCCTCACCTCGTCCACGTGGATCGAAGCGCGATCCTATGCCCTCGAGGATCCAATGTTGGAGCGCCTCCTCACGACGGTACCGGCCCTGCGTGACGTCCTGGTGCTGACGCAGGCCCACGCGGACCTCATTGCCGCGAAGCAACCGACGGTCAGCAAGAATAGTTGCGGGTACAATCTCTTTGGACTGGCCGACGGCCTTACACGAGGCTCGTTCGACATCCCGAAGTTATTCGTCGGCAGCGAAGGGACCTTGGGTATAGTAAGTGAAGCCAGGCTCACGCTGGTCGACAAGCCCAAGGCCACGATGGCCGCGCTTATTCATTTCCAGAGTCTGGAAGAGGTCGGCGAGGCCGTGCCTCAGCTCCTGACGCTCCAACCCAGCGCCTTGGAAGTCATGGATGCCAATACGCTCAACTTAATCGGTCGAGGAAAACACGGTATTCCTGCCGATGCGGCGGCCACGCTGCTGGTCGAACTGGATGCCGATTCCGCAGAGACCGACCTTCGCGAGCGGGCTGAAGCCATGGCCACTATCTGTCGGCCTTACAAGTTGGCGTCGGAGCTGACGCTTGCGTTCGATGCCGAACGTCGGGAGCAGCTCTGGAAAGCGCGGAAGGCGCTCTATCCGACCCTCTATCGATTTGACCCCAAAAAGAAGCCGATCAATTTTGTCGACGACGTCGTCGTGCCGGCCGGACGCATCAGCGAGCTGATCCGATATTTGGAAGTTTTCTTTGAAGGGCAGCGGGTGCCCGTGGCGATCTTCGGTCATATTGGAAACGGGAACGCCCACATAGTTCCTCTGTTGGATGTGAACGATTCCAGCGATTTCGAAAAGATGGTGAGCGCCTATCGGGACATCCATACGACCGTTCTGAATCGTTTCGATGGATCGATCTGTGGCGAGCATGGCGACGGGCGTGTCCGTGCCGAGTTCGTCAAGACCATGTTCGGCGAGGAACTTTACCGTCTCTTCGTGCAGGTCAAGAAGGCGTTCGACCCTGGGAATGTGCTCAATCCCGGTATCAAGCTGAGCCAGGCCCCGTTCACCGAACATATTGACTACACCAGACTTTCAAAGTCCTGCGCGACTTGTGCCAAATGCAATTCAGTCTGTCCCGTGTACGACGTCTTTCAATCCGAGGACATGAGCTCACGGGGCTGGTTCGAGATCATCACCGCCAAGGATTACAGCTATCTCAATTCCAAGCGGGTGGTGGAAGCTTGTCTGAACTGCAAATCCTGCCGCACTATTTGTCCAGCCGGTGTGGACGTGTCCGACCTGATTCTTGAGAAACGGGCAGAACATCCGAACCGGTTAGCCGGGTGGATATTCAGGCAACAAGCGAAGGGAACAGCCTTTGAATCGTTTTTGCGGTTCTTGGGCAGTACACAAAGAATCTGGGATCGCCCATTCATAAGACGGCTGCTCGAACAGATCACGAGACCGATCATGAAGGCCTTGGCCCTCACAGCACGCTTGCCGCACGACCTCGTGCTGCCGAAACTGGCCCCACGGCACTTGCGCGAACGGTATGCGCATCTGATCCCCGGTGGAACAGACTCCTCACCGAACCGCTCGGTGGCCTATTTCCACGGCTGTGCTGCGAACTATTTCGATGATGGAGTGGGGGACGCCGTCATCGAGGTGTTGAAGAAACACGGAGTTGAGCCGGCCCTGCCGCCGCAACGCTGCTCGGGGACACCGATCCAAACCTATGGACACGTCGACCTTGTGCGCGAGGGAGCGCGATTTAATCTTCGATCGTTTGCTCCGTACCAAACGATCGTGACCGGCTGTGCCTCCTGCACGCTGATGCTGAAAGACTATCCCACACTTTTTCCAGAAGGGGCCGAGCGGCAGCAGGCCGAAGCATTGGCCAAGAAAGTAGTGCATATTTCGGAATTCGTCGCCCGCTCACCGCAGCATCCTCCCATGGCCAAAGCCGACGGGACGACGAAACGCGTGACGTATCATTCATCCTGCCATCTGCGGGCAGCCGGGGTGACGAAGGAACCACGGCAGGTGCTGTCGTCATTGCCGGGAGTCAACTTCGTGGAAATGCAGGATGCCGATCGTTGTGCGGGAGGCGCGGGAACCTACCTCATAAAAGACTACGCCACATCGCAGAAGATCTTTGAACGGAAAGCCCGCGCGATCACACAAACCGGAGCGAACGTGGTCGCCACGAGTTGTCCGGCATGCATGATTCAGCTCAAGAACGGGGTGAGGGACTCGGTACAGGTGAAACATGTCGCTCAGCTTTTGCAGGAAGCTTATTGGGCGGCAGAACGTGAGCAGAGCTGAGTCCATTCTCGCGCTGATCGCGTAGAGTACGCGCAAGCTCACGGTGTGAAGCGAGATAGTCGGTCAACTCGTAGAGGGTTCAATGGTTTCGATACAAATTTTTAGCCAAACGTTACGCGCGGTTGTCGAGGAGAGCGAACTGGAAATTTCGGTGTCAGGCCCGATCACGGTGAAACAGCTGATTGAAGCGAACCCTGCACAACTGGGCGCCTTGCTTCAGTACATCAAGAGCCGCGAAGCGCTCATCACCATCAATAAGAAGATCGGAACTGAAGATTCACCGGTTCGTGACGGCGACGTCGTCAAGCTTTCGTTCCAGTCCCGCACCTCCTATGACGGTACCCGCGATATTCCCACGTGAATGTTTTCCTCATGCCTGGTTTCTCATATCTCGGACCTTCTTCAAGACCAACCACCTTAAGAATCAGGTGGCGGGAATGCAACTTTACCCAAAATTAATGAGTCCTGAGCCTCGTTGTCCACACACGGTGGAGCCCCACGGCATAGCAGCCATAGTGCCTGGGGATCCTCGGCAATCCTCGCCGAAGGGTATCCACCGCATGTCCCTACAGAATATCCGACAGTCGACAAATGGCAATCGTCGTTATTCCGGTGCGGCGCTCACCTTCGTACCTTCTTTCACGGGCGGATCAATGGTGATATTCGGACCTTGCACCTTTGGAAGCAGTCCTGCTCCAGGTTTCTCCAAGAGACGTTCATCATTTTGGTTAAAGAGCAGCTCTTGTTTTGAACGGTTATCGTCAAAGATGGCCGCGTCGTTGAGGGCCTCTTTATTTCTGGCATTGACTTGTCCCGGATCATTGGCCAGTGATTGGCCCTTCACGGGATCAACGGCTTTGTCTATCGGATAGCCGGGATGTTTGGGAAGCATAGCCGGATTGGCGAGCGCGAGAGAAACTGTCAACGGCACAAGTGCGATCGCAACAAGCACGATGGCTGGGGGTTTCATGATGGAGCCTCCTTGCTGAGTGGGAAAACAACAACGCCTTCGCAGGCACAAGGCCATTGAGGCATCCGCATAACAAGCAGGTACAGAATCGGATAACGGTGGGCGATACCCTGTCTCATAGAGAGGCCTCCGGGATAGTCTTCAGCATCGCTCGCAAGAGAGCGAGAGTCAAGATGGGAAGGATCGGCCCATGATACGGCTTTATACGAATCAACAGGAAAGTCGGAGGGCTTGGATTTAGAACCCGAGTTCTTCTTCAGACGATGTTCGGCGGTTTGCAAGTGTCCAAATCTTCGAAACGTCGCTCGTTCATTGGCGAAGCGTGCGAGATGAATGGAGGGATCTGTTGAGGGGCGGACAGCGCTTTGTTAAGAAAGTTGCAATGCCATGGGAAAGGTTGCTGCATAGCCACGGTTTGTTTCAGACGGCTCCAGCATCAATTGGTTGCCGCTGTCGCGGAAGATGAAATCATGCCGGTTTTTCACTCGACGCGGCCCTTTCGACGAGTAGGGGAGCGCCGTATGAACGCGGTCCGTCAGTTCATCGGGAAAGTACAATTGGGAGGTAAACTCAAAGTTTCTCCCGGCGATCGCAGCGGTGCGAACCTTAAAGTGAATATGCACGGTTCTGATCGGATACCAGCCCGGATAGATTGTCAGAAAGTGTGCGCTGCCTTCTGCGTCGGTTATTTGATACCCCCGTAAGAACTTCAGGCCCAGCGTCTCAAACCCTGGATCCTGCACGTCCGAGTAGACTCCCATGGCATCGCAATGCCACACATCGACTTGCGCGTCTGATATGGGACGACATTCTCCGGCATGGAAGCGCATCACTTGAAACGTCAATGTCAACAGCGCACCAGGCGTCACTTGCCCATTAGTTGGGTCAACGCGAATGTCGGACCGATGTAATTGTTCGTCCACAAAATACGGACCCTCGGTTTGCTCTGGTCGGATAATGCAGGGAGATTGAAATGTGCCGGAAACAACCTCTGCTGTGTTTGACCACCCACCTACCAGCAAACCGGTACCAGCGGCGCCCATCAACACAAGGGCTTCACGGCGAGATAGAATGTAGCCGATTTGCGTATCTTTCTCCTTCATTCGTTCAAGCCTTCTCCCCTTTGTCCAAGTAGACAGCCATCAAATATTCAAACATTATCTGCCCCTGAGTCGTGGATGAACGCTTGGCGGAGGCGGCGGTGGAGATGATGGTCCGGGAGAAAATGACCTGGGACCGAAATAGTAGGGTCGATAGAAACCCGGACCACCCCAATAACTGTAAGGAAAGGCACCATAAGGGTAGAACCCTGCGCCGCCATAGGGTGGATAGTAGGAACCATAGTACAAGGTCCTGTCTCCGGTCTGAGCCTCGAGACTCTTCCAGTCGATAATATGCTTCACTTCGAGGACCGGATAGACATAGTCACTTTCATCCAGTTGTCTTCTTGTCGCGCCTTTCACGGTGCCGATGACAGTAATTGGTGAGCCCTCAGGGAGACTGGCAGGATCGAGAAACGTTTCTCGGACTGCCAAGAACCGCCCTTCTGACCGAAGACGATCTTCCGTTAATCTGCCTTCTTCTCCGGTCGGCCGTTGCAGAACCTCCAGTTCGGTACCCTCCTTTGTTCGTTTCCCTTTGATGACCGTGCCGCCAAGCATGATGGTTCGTCCGACATATTCGCTGGGAGCTTGTTGCAAATCTGCGAAATGCACGCTCCTATCGATCTCGTTCTCCAGCTCAAGGGGTATACCGAGCGATTCCGCGGTTCGTTGAACCTGGTGGATGGATTCAGCGCAAGCAGACAAGATCACTAATCCATACAACAAGGAAAAGAGCGCAATCAGACGAGACATATGCTCTCCTTTCCTAGAAGTGATAGGATAACCCGCCAAGCACATACTGTGCTCTGTAATTGCCGCTGAAACCGCCCAGGTCACCGAAGGCTTGATCGAATTTCAAGGTCGCCCCGGTGTACTTGTACTCTCCAAAGATGGCGATCTTGGGTGTGATAAACGCGCGGAGACCGGCCAGCACATTCCACGCCGCTGCCACATCGGAGTCACTCCGCACGGTCGCAGTATCGCCAATGTGTGCGATCGCCGCTCCAATACCGGCACCCAGGTAGGGCTGGAACGTGCGACCTGGGTACCGAGCAATAAAATTAGCTCCCACTGTGGTCACTCTCATATGGATCCCAGGGTCGGAGTCCAGTTGCTTAATGTGCGGCGTGGTACTCAAGACCTCCCCTTCAATTCCGTACCAACCGTGTCCTGGGAAATATCCTATTTTGCCGCCGTAGGCGATCGAATTCTTGAGGTCAAAATCAACAAAAGGACCAGGAACTCCAGCCTGAGATCCCGTTCCCGCTATGCTGTTGATGCGATCGGCAAAGTTGACGCCCGCCTCTCCAGCCACATACATTTCTGCGGAAGCTTGGTGCGAGATACAGAAGGTGGTGAATGAGACCGCTGCTATCAAAAGGCCTGCGATAGGTGTAGTGTGGTCTCGCATGTCTGACGATTAACATCTTACCAAAAATTGAACTCGTGAGGAGAGAATGCAAGGGAAGAATCTACCGGGACTCCCGGTCAGTAGAGCAGGGCCTAGGAAGCGATCTCTTGAATCAGATAGTCGCGAAGCAGGGCTCTCCCCGGGGCGAGACCAACTCGCGACTCGTCGGCCTACTTCCGGATCTGGTCGGCAAGCTTACCCCCTGACGGTAAGATTGAAAACGGTGGGCTCGAACGGCTCCTGAAGTTCGTGCAAGGAAGGTGAGTCCTTACGCAATGCGGGGTCTCCATTGAGTATCGATTCCGGCTCGGTGACGCCTCCCCCCGTACAGCAGAAATTTCTGACGCGGCCACAGGATCGAGTCGCCATTCTGGTGACGGCGAGTGTGGTCTTAGTGACCGTCGTCTGGGCGTTGCAAGAGCCTCCTCCCTCCCGACCTCGGACAGATGAAACAGCCGCCGGTGCTCTCACGGCGGAAAAAGTTCCATTGGTCACCGGTGATGAATCACTCGTCGATATGCTTACCAGACCCGGTTGCCCGGTGTGCCACATCATTCCCGGGATTCCCGGTGCGACCGGCCAAGTCGGACCCCCGTTGGTACTCGGCACGACGGGCGTTCAGCGGCTCAATGATCCAGAATACCGCGGACCAGCCAAGACGGTGCACGAGTACATCGTTGAATCAGTGCTGGAGCCTCAGCGATTTGTGGTGCAGGGGTATCCGGCACAGACGATGCCGACTTGGTACGGGTCCAAACTGAGCGCGCTGGCTCTTGAAAAGATCGCGGCGTATCTGGAACGTCAAACCGAAGAGAGTTCAGTCCCCTAAGAAGAATGGGACACTTATCGTTTTCGAAGCGGAGTCACCTTTCCGGAAGAGTTCCCTTGAATTTTAAAGGCATCGGTGTCGTGCCCGCCCATTTGCTTATCGAGCAAGGCGTTCACGGCCTCGTCGCCTTTGAGTCCTTCAAGTTTGATTTTCAGACGGAGGTTGTTCGCGCTATCGGCGTTGATGAGGGCTTGCTCCAGCGAGATCTTATTCGCTTTGTATAGCTGAAACAACACGTGATCAAAAGTTTGGCAACCTTCGTCCACGCCCTGTTCCATCGCCTCTTTCAAGGTATCAACCTCCGCTTTTTTGATCAGGTCCTTGATGCGCGGCGTGTCCAGCATGATTTCCAAGGCCGGGACGCGTTTGCCGTCGACCGATGGAATCAATCGCTGTGAGATGATCGCGCGCAGATTCAAGGATAACTGTAAATAAATCTGAGCATGGCGCTCGACCGGAAAAAAATTCATGATGCGTTCGATCGCCTGGTTTGCGTTATTGGAGTGCAGAGTTCCGATGCATAAGTGACCGGTCTCGGCAAAGGTAATCGCCGCTTCCATGGTTTCCGTGTCGCGCACCTCACCGATCAGAATCACATCCGGAGCTTGGCGGAGGGTATTCTTCAGCGCGTTCTGGAAGGTCAACGTGTCGAATCCGACTTCGCGCTGCGTGATGATCGATTTTTTGTGCTGATGAACGAACTCGATCGGGTCCTCAACCGTAATGATATGACCTTGGTGGATGGTGTTGCGATGGTCGATCATGGCGGCCAACGACGTCGACTTACCGGACCCGGTCGCACCCACCACCAATACCAGACCGCGTTTGGTCATCGCGATATCTTTGATGATCGGAGGGAGTTGCAGCTGCTCAACGGTCTGAATGTCCGCTTTGATGTGACGGAAGACCAGTCCGACATTACCCTTCTGCCTGAAGATGTTGACGCGGAATCGACCGAGTTCCTTGTAGTAAAGCGCCAGATTCATCTCCATTTTTTCTTCGAACTCACTCCGCTGTTGGCCGCGCATCAAGGCTAACGCCAGTGCTTCGAGCTGTTCATTGGTGAACGGAGGAGTGTCGGTCGGCTGGGTGGCACCATGGATGCGATAGATCGGCGAGGCGTCGACGGTCAAATACAAGTCCGACGCTTCGCGGTCCACCATGACCTTCAGGAGACTTCGAACATCCATCAACCGTACTCCGTGCTATGTGCGTTCTAGGCCACGCCGGTCATCGGCGAACCGAAGAGATTTGGGTTCATGCTGCGGGACTGAGCTTCGGCTTTATGGACAATTCCACGCGCCGCGAGATCGACCAACGCCATGTCCATCGTTTGCATGCCGTCTTTTTGGCTGGCCTGCATGATCCCCGGGATTTGGTGCAACTTGGCTTCCCGAATGAGATTGCGCACCGCCGTCGTCGCAACCATGATTTCGAGTGCGGCAACACGTCCGCCGGTTTTTTTCTTCAGCAGCGTTTGAGTGATGACGGCTTCCAACGCCTCCGAGAGCTGTGTCCTGATTTGTGCCTGCTGTGCCGGCGGGAACGCGTCGATGATGCGATCGATCGTTTTTGGCGCGCTCGAGGTATGGAGGGTTCCGAAGACCAAGTGTCCGGTTTCCGCCGCGGTCAATGCCAGCTGAATAGTTTCCAGGTCCCGCATTTCGCCCACCAGGACGATATCCGGATCTTCCCGAAGCGCCGACTTCAGAGCGTTGGCGAAAGAAAGCGTATGAACACCGAGTTCGCGTTGATTGACCAGGCATTTCTTGGATTTGTGGACAAATTCGATAGGGTCTTCGATGGTGATGATATGACCTTCAAAGGTGTTGTTCAGATAGTCCACCATCGCGGCAAGCGTGGTGGATTTACCGGATCCGGTCGGTCCGGTCACCAAGATCAATCCCTTTTCCTTATCGCAAAGTTGCCGAAGAATCGGCGGCATGCCGAGTTTTTCCAACGGAAGAATCGTGGTCGGAATATTCCGAAAAACGGCGCCTAATCCTCGCTGTTGCACGAACACGTTGACGCGGAAACGGGCGATGTCTCCGAGTTCGAAGGAAAAGTCACATTCTCGCTTCTCTTCGAAGTTCTTCCGCTGAGCGTCATTCATCATGTCGTAGATGAGGGCGTGTGTTTCGTCGGGGGTGAGGGGAGGATGGTCGAGTTTCTTCAGATCGCCGTGAATACGAATCATGGGAGGTTCGCCGGCACTAATGTGGCAGTCGGAGGCGCCTTCCTTGACCGAGAAGGTCAGCAGCTTGGAGATATCCATCGCCCGTGATCCTCAGTGTTCTGGATTGCTCGTGAGGTGAAAAGCTCCTGTGCATCATGCCATAGCAAAGCCCGAAAGCAAGAAAATATCCGGAAGGCGCGTCCGGTAAGTAAGCGATTAGAGGAGGCCCATCTCACGACCGGCAAGGTCAAGGGCATGAAGCGCTTCGTCGATCTGCTCAGTCGTGTGTTCCGATGTCACCGTGAAGCGTATACGGCTGGTTCCGTCCGGCACGGTCGGCGGGCGAATCGCGGAAGCGTAGATGCCGTGAGTGAGCAGTCGTTCGGTCAATGCTGATGCGGTGGCTGCGTCGCCCACTAGGATCGGCAGAATCGGACTGACGGTCTGAGTCATCCGAAAACCGAGTTTCTGCATTCCATTGAACAGCCGTTGTCGATTCGACCAGAGCCTCATCCGACGTTCTGGTTCCCGCTGAATCACCGCGACCGCCGCCGCGGCGGGCGCCGCGGGCCGGGGGGGAAGAGGGGTTGGAAAAATGAACGGGCGGGGCACGGTCACCAAATACTGAATCAAAACATTTGGGCCGACGGTGTAGGGTCCATGACTCCCCACCCCCCTACCTG
>JACZCY010010552.1_pt1 | contig 57975 bp, 56 predicted proteins | sample 8641821 | NCBI WGS metagenome assembly JACZCY01 (sample SAMN15324609, study PRJNA640507) | soil metagenome | isolation source: intercropping sugarcane | place: China: Luxin town, Laibin City, Guangxi Province | collected 2019-07-25 | depth 10cm m | reverse complement strand
TCGACCAGCAGATGGCGGGGAAAGAGCAGGAACTCGCCCAGGCCAAGCGCCGTGTCACTGATGCAGAACAGCAGACAGCTGGGAAAGAGCACGAACTGGCCCAGGCCAAGCGCCGTATCACCGACGCGGAACAGCAGATAGCGGGGAAGGAACTAGAACTAGCCCAAACGAAGCGCCGCGCCGCCGAAGCGGAACAACAGACGGCAAAGAAAGAGCAAGAACTGGCGCAAGTCAAGGAAGACATCAAACAAGTCACCCAAAAGCTGGCAGATCTCACTCCCCAACTCACGGCGAAAGACGCGGAACTCACACGTACAAAGCAATTACTGGCGGATTTTGAGCTCAATCCGCCCAAACAAGCCGGGCCGACTCCCGCTCAGGAAGAGAACCCTCCCTCGCTTGCTCTGCAACCTATCGATCATCATCTCTCCTTGACCAACCTGCTCGGGCCAGACTCTGAGATCACCGACGATGGAGAAACATTCACATCAAGTAGTGACCTCGGCAAAATAAGCGAGAGCCTTACGAATTTATTACAGCCCGAACTCAAGAAGGGCAGTGCGTCCTTGAAGCAGCGAGGAAATAGATTGACTCTCGCATTGGCAACCGGTGAGTTATTTTCCACAGGTGACGCGACAATCACCCTAGGAGGCACCTCGTTGCTCGAGCGGGTCGGAGTCGTCTTGCATGGATCCCGTTACCAGAACATAGAAGTTGCCGGGCATACGGACAACCAGCCGCTTCGCAATGACCCTCGGAAGGGTTTTCGGGATAATATCGAACTCTCCCGGGCACGGGCCGAACATGCCAGTCAGGTACTGATCAATGGGGGGCTTGAGGCCGACCGAGTCAAAGCAGTAGGGTACGCGGATAGCAAGCCCATCGCGACGAATGATACCGAAAAAGGCCGGAATAAAAACCGACGAATGGAAATCGTGATCACACAGGGGTCGGAATCGGGGAGCAGTTTGGGCGACGGAAAAGCACAGGCCGGTAAGAAGCTTCAGGATACTCCACTCAAACGGTGACCCGTCGTTGACAGTTACGGAACTGCCGATGATGAAGACAAAGGTATCTGCCCCCTTAACTCCAAATCCGAAACAAGGTCTACCTCTATTCTCCCTTTTTTGAGTGGCGGGTTCATCCGGAACATTCCAAGACCCCATGAAGCCGCTAGGAGAATTAGGCGGATATGAACCGGCTCCGAATGGACGGCAGGTCGCAAACATACCGTGCGAGCGCCAAGGCGGCAGAGAGTCCTGGCGATTCAATGCCAATCAGATTAATCAACAGGGGGTCTTCCCTGTCGACCGAGACGATGAAGTCGCTCTTGGACCGGCTATTCGTCACAACGCGCGGCCTGATTCCGGAATAGGCCCAACGAAGATCGCGTATGTCCAGGGAAGGAAGGAATTTCTGCAAGACTTCAACGAACAAGTCAGGCGGCGTCTTGCACAATGTGTAGTCCGCTTTGTCTGCGATGGGCATTTCGTTCGGCCCGACATACAACCGTCCGTTGGGGCGGGGACTGAAATGAATTCCCTTGCCGGTCGTTTGAGCTGGTAACACGGGATACACCGGACGCCCGATCAGGCCTTGTTTCTCCGGGGTGACCAGTTCGTAATACTCCCCCCTCAGCGGGCTAATGACATATTTCTTATGGGACATGCCCAGTGCGGCAATCTCGTCGGCATAGAGTCCGGCCGCATTGATGAGGCAGGCGGTCCGGATCCGTTGGCGGTCGGTGGAAACGAGAAACGAGCCGGCGGCCTCCTCGACGCCGATGACTCGATTGCTGAAGGCGAACTCTGCGCCGGTCGCTTCTGATTCGGCCTTGAGTGATCGCACGAAGGCTTGAGAATCAATGACGGAGACGCTCGGAATGGCGATTCCGCAGGAGGCGTGAAGATGCGGTTCGCAAGCTCGTAAGTCGGAGTGTGTCATGAACCTCACCCCGGTGTTCGTCCTCCAGGCGTTGAATAACAACCGCCGCAGTACAGATATGTCGCGCCACAGACCTCGACGGATATCCTCCCACGAAATAGCGATGATCATGCCGGTCCTGAGCAACGGGACGTCATGTTCCAGAGCATATGCGGCGGCCAACCGACAACCTTCCCGAGCGAGCCTCTCTTTCAGTGAACAAGGAGGTTCGTGGATACCGCTGTGAAGGACGCCGCTGTTGCGCCCACTGGTTTCTTCGCCGGGCCGCTCGTGCTGTTCGAGGACGAGGATACGAATCGGCGAGGTCCGGCGCCGGCACGACAATTCTCTGGCAATCGCGCATCCAACGATACCGGCACCGACGATGGAGACATCATACGTGTTCATAGGGTCTCACCCCGCTCGTCATCAACCGAACCGAAAGAGGACGTAAGGACTTAGTCGCCGTTCATTCCCTGCCAAATCTCCCGGTCCATGCGCGACACAATACGCGGCCTTCATCGACCTCGATTATGCGAATTGTCGTACCCCTGCACAAGAGCCGGTACGAGTCATGCGCGTGGGTAATTTCGTGGGAGTCAAGGACTCATTCTGCCCACCCAGGCAAAAGAACGAGACCGTCGTCCACCCGCTCGACCACCCGGTGTCAGTCGCTCTGGCCCTATAGAAAAGCTTTGCGGACATATTCTTCTTATTGATCCCCCCTAGGGTCTTTGCCAGGTGCGAGACATCGAGAGTAACTGTTTGAATAACTAAAGATAAATTCAAGGTCTCGAGACCGAAGAAGGGACATCGGCTCCGTGAGCCTTGCGACGGCTGAGGGAAACACATTTGCGTTAGACAAACTGGACCTGCAGGGCGAGGCCAAAAGGCCGCCGCAGTTGCTCCTGAGCACACCACGATGACGGAGTTTACCGTCCCCCAAGAAACATAGGAGCACGTGAGCGAGCGCTCGTGCTGGCCTCGCTTGCTGGACAGGCCTCACCACCGGAGAACAGCCATGAGCACGACTCGCTTTCTATGGGTGCAGGCCGGGCGGGTGCTTCTTGTTGGGGCTGCCTTCTGCACAGTACTGGTCGTGACGGAGGAATCTGTATTGGCTCATGGTGAAGATATATCCGAGACGAGTCCATCGCGATCCGGCCCATCCAGCCCATCGAGTCTATCCAGCCCCGAAGCATCCGGCCTCCAAGCAGCCTGCTGGGCTCTCACCGTTCCCTATGGTGCCGCGAAAATGGCCTATGCGATCGGCGGAGGCATTGTGGGCGGCCTCGCTTGGGCAATAACGGGGGGAGATATGGAGGTGGCAAAGTCCATCTGGATTCCCTCGATGACAGGCGACTACATCGTCCAACCGCAGCATCTCACTGGCGAGAAGCACCTCTACTTCGTGGGCGTGTCGTCAGAAGAGCCCCTGCCATAACACCTTCTCTCAGGTCTCGTACGGTCTACATCGTCCTGCAAGCTCGCGGCTGAGAAAGGGTCTCTTTCGAACCGCCGCATTGACAGAAGCGCTTGCGAAGGTGCAACATACATGTCACGTTGATTTATTGAAACCGACATCAAACAGCTTGATTGCCATATTCATTGCGCTAGGGCGGTGCAGTCATGAGCACACTTCCACGATGAATCCCTTGAGGGTGCGTTGCAGGAAGTAGGATAAAGATAACGCCCGGCGTCGTGTTCAAGCTTAGAGAATAAGGAGGCCAGGATCATGGCACTGCTGATTACCGACGAATGTATCAACTGCGGCGCCTGTCTACCGGAGTGTCCAAACGAGGCCATCTTCGAAACCCGCAGCGACGCGGAAGCGAAGGGAAATCATGTGGGCGACGGCCAGGGAGTGGGGGACAACATTTATGTGATTACCCATGACCGGTGCACCGAATGTGTCGGCCATTTTGACGAACCTCAATGCGCGGCAGTTTGTCCGGTCGATAATTGTTGTATTTCTGATCCGGCTTATCCGGAGGGGACCGATGTCCTGCTGGAAAGGGCGAAGACGCTTAATCCTGACAAGCCTATCGATCCGGCAAAAGTTTGGAGCGGCGTGCGGAACTGATCGTTTTCACTTCAACGTTCCGACTTTAGCAGGCTGTTGAAAAACCATTTTTGACACTCGATAATTCTCGACATATCGAGGTCACGGACTGAATCGGAATCGCCCGCAGGATGTTCAAAAAGGCCTTCCAACAAAGCCTTGGCAGAACCGAAACGATTAGTCATGGCCGATAAGGGTCCCAGATTCTTGACGAATGCAACGGTCATCAAGGTTCTAGCCAAAGTCTTTGCTTTCCAAGCCATCGAAATCAACCTCTTGCGTTCCCATGCTGGAATATCCGATGCGAATTGGAAAACCCTTAAGACGGAAGCCTTTAAGAAAACCTACGCCAAGCAACGTGCTTTTTATGAAGATCGCTTGACGGGCGCGTTCGCTTTGGAACACATTTCCCAGTCTGAACGCGAGACAAGACTGCTTGAACTCTGGCTCAAACAGAGCGAGGAGTCCCCCAAGGACGAACCATAAGCCAAACTGTTGGTTCCATAGGGTGGCGTCTTATTCTGTGCCATCTCTAAGTCTCCACATAAACTGTCCTACATAGGAGCCTACATAGGAGATTGGGTCAGGGTGAGCTATGCTCACGCATAGCCCAATGCGGCTGACCTCTTTCAGCTCAGAAGAGACGTGGCCCAACTCCTCTTGGTCACCAGAGTGGCAGTTGAAACGCCACCTAATAATAAAATCCTGTCAGGAGTACTCTCAGCGAAGCTACCGGTCGTTCTGCAGATGTTCCTGAGTTTGCTGTCAGATAAGAGTCCTTTGGGCACCATACTCCACTATTCAAGTGAACGTGATGGCCATATTTATCAATGAAGAACTTAAGAAGAACCTCGCTTGCTCCCGCAGGCCTCTAGTACCTGGCTGCCCTCTTCCTTTTGCGGGGCCATCCCCGCATAACGTGATGGGTTCTGCTTCCCCGCATCGTTCCTTGCCTTAGCCGAATTACCAAACCCCTGAACTTTCCTCACTAATCTCAAAAATTTCTACCATTCCTCGTCGGCACTCCGGTTGCTCAAGCACTCCTCTGTCGGCACACGGAACGAACAGCTGAAAGGAGGTGAGGACAAGGTGCTGCTGTTTCGAACGTGCCGGCTGATCAACTTTGACTTTCACACTTTACTGATGAGGAGGATTGCCATCATGCAACACAGTTCATCACAGGTTTCATCAGGGAACATTGCCCCTACAGGGCCGCAGAGAGATACGAAAGAGGTCATCGTCCTGGGTGCTGTCGTCCTTTTCCTCGGAGGATTGCTCGCCGCAGCGTGGTTCTACAGCCAATCAAGCGACGATGGAAAGATAACAACCGCCATCACGGAGAAAATCGGGAACGCCAACGTTCCCCATCTGCTCAAGAACACCACGGTCATGAGCCAAGTAGAGGCCTCAACCACTCACCTCACTCCGGCTGTGTCTTCTGTGACATTGATCCCGGACATCATCCATGCCGATATCTACTTCGAAGTCGGCCGGAAGGGATTGACCGATGAAGGGAAGGCTCAACTTGCGACGCAGGCCGACATGCTGAAGCAGCATGAGGACTATGGCGTGTTGATCCAGGGCTATACTGATCAGCAGGGATCGGCGAGCTACAACAAACAGTTGGGCATGAAGCGAGCTGAAACGGTCAAGGCTGAACTGGTCAGCGCCGGAATCGCCGAACACCGGATCAAAGCGGTGAGCTTGGGGGAAGAAGGTGTGTTGTGCGTCGATGCCAGCGACATCTGCCATCACATGAACCGTCGAGTGCATCTCGAAATCCGTAAGATCGGCCAGGAGCATATGACGCTTCCGCCTGTCCCGCTCACAACTTCCGAGACCTCAGACTCATCCATCAATTCCCCTTCCACCATGGGAGATGGCGACCCAACAATCGAGAGTGTTCCTCCCTCATCGTCTGTATCCCCCACATTGGAGCCAGCCAGCGGAAGTTGAGACTCCTTTTCGGACCTCGGGTGGGAATATTCCCATCCGAGGCCTCGACTGCATAAGTATCTTAGTCTCGCCAATTACTATGCGTCCGACACAATGAACTTCGATTGACGGTTGTGTTGAGCCGGCCATTCGGCTCTGGCCGTGAGAAATTGGTCCCTGGATCTTTTTCACCATTCGACGGAGCCATCTTTTTTCTTCTCAGTCCTTGACAGATACGAAACGTCGCTCCTGGTGCTGACAGCGATCATCCCCAGAACAGTGTTGAACCTGTGGATAGTGAACCGAATGGTGGCAATGGCAAGAGTACCAGCGAAGGCGAGTAGATCATGTCAAAAACTCTTCCTAGGAATATGCAAGAAAGAAAGGAACGTGTGCTGGAACCACAATTACTTGTGGGTCTGGCTATATGGGGCGGATGCCTAAAAAATAGGCGATTCGATGAATAACCACGCCATTCGCACCATCTTTACTGAATAACGTGACTTGTTCACATGGTTATCCACAGAACATGGGGATGTGAATTTTCATGCCAATCTCTTCCTGAAGAGACCCTCTCCTCCCGAAGCTACGGTTTCCATCAACATACTGTTTCAAGTCTGCCTCCCTTCCTCGCAGCTCCGCGCACCCGTCTCGCCTGGCGACTCCGCAATTTCGCGACGAACTGTTATGAATAATGTGCGCTAGTTATGACGAGCAGGCTTCGTGGATTTCCACTTCCAGGGTGGGACGGGATTAGGCTCAGCCCACAGGCCCTTCCCTGCGGCTCTGGCCAGTTCTTCCATATCTTTCAGAGCTTGATCGCCGGACCCCTCCGGTTGCACCCAAGCAAGTCCCTCTTTGACCAACTCATAGGCAAGCTGTCGTCCATTCGGCAGTAGAATATCGGCAGTCATCCGACCCTGTCGATCCCGTTTCAAATCTCGCACGACCACTTCACGGTTGGCGATATAGGCAGCCGTCGCATGCTTCGCTTGTTTCCCATAAGGCTGCTTCAGCTCGGGACAATCCACATTGTGAAGATAAACCATGTCCTTTCGGCCTTGATGATGGATTGTCAGGTGATCTCCCTCGTGAACCATGAGAACTCGTGCAACGAAGTCCGCCCATGCGACGCTGGGACCGGCCAACATGAGAATCGGACACAGGATAGCGGCAAACCTTTTCATGATTCCGTATGCTACCCGCCTCAGATCATCCCGCCAATGAATTCCAGATTTGACACACACGAAAGGCAGATGAAAGACAGAGAAGAGTCCCAGCCCGAAGCCCCCTTGACCACACTACCCATGAAGCGTAGAGTGAAACCTTGTACCGCCTCATCTTCTTCTAGGAGGTGGTGGCCATGTTCGTCGTTGGGACAGAGAACCCAAAGGCTGTATATGGCAAGTGCTGCCCCCGTCCTCTTTCATCACTTATCAATTATCTTGCTGACTCGTCTTGGGAAGGTGTCATTGGGCTTCTGAGCCCAACAACCTCTTTTCGAGGTGACGTGCACGCCATACATGCTGCTGCCTGATGTGGCAAGGAGGTAAGATATGTCATACCGTTACAACACCATCGATATTATCGTGGGCGTCGGAATGTGCGCAATTCTCTTTGGAGGACTCCTGTTGTTCCTCGCTTCCAATGGAACCTATCAAGCAGTCCAGCCACAAGCTCCATCGTTGGAACAACAGGCGGGCATTGATAATGGTATGAGCTTGCTCCAGCCAGCCCTTGGTCAAGCCATCCTGAATCAGGCGCTCTTCGAGCGCCGCACCAATCAAGTCATGGCTCAATCGGTCTCAGAATGGAATCGCGCAACCCTTTCCTATCACGAATTGCAATCGGATTCACGCAGCTTGCTTGGAACCGTCCTCAACCAAGCGGTGACGGCCCCCATCAATCATATGGCTCGAGTAGAGGGTGTCATGGGACGAGCGATCGTTAACTCCACCACACGCGGGGTTCGCACTGGTCTGTTGTCGGCCGATCAGTACGGCACGATTTACAACATGAAGATGATCGGCGCGATCGAAACTCAAGGGCGGCGCCTGCATGACCAATTCTCCTCTACCTGGCAAGCCACACTCGGACACCGCATTGTCGAGGCTGCGCAACACGACTGGCTCCAGGCAGGCGCAATTCAAGAGCGGCTCGGCTCGGCTCTGGTCCAGGTGGTTCGGGCACAAATGAGCTCCGAAGAAGGGCAAGCGGGACACCAAGAACAGTTGGCGAGCTTGATATTCGCCGCTGTTCGCAATGAGGTCATAACAGATCGCCCGGCGCAGCCGACTGTCGCAGTACCATCGGCAATGCCTTCGGAAGATATCGCCGTCGCATCTACTGAACCAGCCTCATGGCCGGAGATCCCAATGATCTACTTAATTGCCGCCGCTCTTCTGTTGGCCACCGCCTTTTTGGGAGGTCTTTCCATGGCGGCGCAGAGCAGAGAGGCGAAGGCGCTTGCTCAGCAGAGACGGGAGGCAGACCGCTGGGCGTTTCGCATGGCGGTTTAATACACGCGTGACGTCGCACCGGTGCTCGACAAAATCAGGAGACATGTCGTTGGGCACCGGTGAGTCGGAATCATTATGAAGAGGGAAATCGCTACGTCAAATCGCAGCCAGCGGAATCCAACCCATCACATCGATACTGGAGCAGGATCTCGATCCATCAGACTGCTCATTGTCGAAGCCCAACGGCTGTTCAGGCAAAGTCTGCGGGTGCTCTTGGAACGGGAACGAGATATCGCTGCTGTGGTGGAAGCAACGGATGGGCGAGAGGCCTATCGACTGGCGATCGAACACAAACCAGACATCGTCTTGCTGGACGTGGATATGTCCGATCTCGACGTAGAATCGGTCACGAAACTCGTCCGCAAGCAGCTCCCCGACACACGAGTGCTGCTGCTGGCCCGGTACGATGAGGACACCCGGATAGTGACCGCGATGCGGGCTGGTGCGTTCGGCTACATTCTCAAGGACACCGACCAAACTGACTTCCTGCGGATCATCAGGGCAACCGCGGGAGGAGAACACATTTTGTCACCGGTCATGCCTGAGCGCTTCGCCCGCACCGTTCCCGGCACACTCCGACAGACGCATGAAGAGAACAACACACGGCTTTCTAGTTTGACTGATCGGGAACGAGAGATATTAACGTGCGCAGCAGCCGGTCGCAGTAACAAGGAAATTGCCGACCAGTTGTGTGTTTCGATCGATACCGCGAAGACGCATCTCCATCATATCTATCAGAAACTTTCCGTCGACGGGCGTGTCGAGGCCATTCTCACCTATCTCAAGGCTCAGTGATCTTTCTAGCCGGCACTCACTCAATCGGTGTAGGCCGCAATTCACTCTTCTAGGCGATAGCACCCAAGCGGTCTACCTCTTATCATACAAATAAAACACTGTTGGTCGGTCCAGACACCTGAGGCCAAAAACAGCAGGTTTCAAGCAAGGAGGTGTACACCATGCATGTTGACATCAAGGATGAGTTAAAGCATGAGCCGGCATGGGCGTTCTTGTATGCCGCGTTCTTTATCGGCATCGTTATTTTTGCACTTCTGTCCGGCGGTTTCATGGGATGATCGCTCTAGGGACGATTGCTGCGCAGCTAGCGAGAATGTGACGAAGTAAGCACCTACCGCCGAGTGGAATGCCAGCCGGAGCCGTTGGTAAAAGGCTCCGGCTGTTCGTTATCACGTTATCAGACTTTCAGTTTCCCGTCAGATAGCTTTCTCATTCGCAATCCACAGCGCCATGTGGTACACTCACACCACACGAATTCTGGCGCTTATCCCTTCCTTGTTCCGTTCATGCGCGATTGAATTGATCAGTCTAGGTGACGCCGTTGGGCAAGGGTCTTTTGTCAGACGTCAAGCCCTGTAGCGAGTTGCTTGCCTTCAAGCAACGAGAACCCAACTACGTGACGACCACACAGGGAGTGAATGTTCATGAGTACCACCAAGCATAATCCACCGACACCTGCGGGCCGTTGGGTCCGTATTCCAGATGGCACGAAGGTACGGCATCGCTTGGAGGCCTATGAAGGTGTCATTGATGGCTTGACAGAGATCGTATCCGGCTCGGAGCGCAACCCTGACGGAAAAACCCAATATCGCATAAACGTGGGCGACAGTACGCGATTGCTCGTCTCGGAGGATCACCTCAATATTCTGCTCGACAACAAAAATTTGGTTCTGCTCGCTCGCGAATCCGAACTGTATCGTCGGAACATCACCGACCGACTCCGGGCGGTGTTTGCGGAAGATCGATTCGTGATGATCGGCAGCAAGGAACCGCCATTGCCGAACAAGTAAAGGTCGTTTGAAGGCAGATTCTGCCGCGCATAGGTCAAAAAAACTTTGAATCGGAGAAGCGATGAATACATCATGGGGGACCAAAGCCTCGCACCGACGGAAACGGGCCATTCGTAGAACGAAAGTGCGCTGGGATCTGCTCGGGCTACAGGATCCGGAACAGACGATATCGACAACATCGATAGACGATATTCGCCGACAGATCATCTCAGCGGCAAGCCAGGGCCTGAGCCCTGATACACTGTCCCGTTCTCATGCAAAGGATGCACGCCCCCAAACGCGTCCCAAGACATCGGTGGCTACCCGCAAGCGTGGTGCCGCTTCACGGTAGGACCTTACCTAACGCCTCGCATCTGAAAGGAGGGCATCATCGCAGGAACAGGCAAAACCACAAGCGCTAAGCGGGACCGCGAGAAAGCGCTTCGGCAAAAACAACGCGATAAAGAAGAGCGCCGTGCACAGCGGAAGGCCGCCAAGGTCAAACGGCCGACACAAGAAGGGGAAGACCCTGACCTCGCGGGCTTGCAATGGGGTCCACAACCCCCGCTCTTTTGATCAACACCACCGATTGCGTCTATTCGCCCGCGAGTTGCGTCTCCGTTCTATACCGGCTCTGTGTCGCTAAATTGACGATCGCGGTAGACCGCCAATGTGGAAGCGAGGGCAGTTTTCAGCTCTAGGCGCTTGGGCTTGCCGGTTGAGGTACAGGGCACTTCTTCTCCAAATCGAACAATCTTTGGACATTTTGAGAACGGAAGCCATTGACGGCAGTGCGCAAGTAATTCGGCTTCGGTGGGAGGAGTGACTCCCTCCCGGAGCACCACATAAGCGGCGATTTCCTCCCCGTAGTAGCGATGCTCGAACGGAACAGCCATCGCGAACCGGACGAGAGGATGACTCCTCAACACCTCGTCGATTTCCAGCGGAGCGATATTGACCCCACCTCGAATAATCAATTCCTTGAGGCGACCCGAAATGAAGAAAAATGGTCGCCCCAGCTTATCCTGAACGTAAAAACCCTCGTCTCCGGAATGAAACCAACCCCGTTGAAATGCCGCATCATTGGCGTCGTCCCGCTTGAAGTAGCCGATACATACAGTCCCGCCGCGGATGCATATTTCCCCTCTCGCCATTTCCGGCAACAGTCGTCCATCATCGTCCAGAATCGCCATTTGGTTATGGCGCAGCGGGACTCCGATCGAAGGAAACTCGTAATCTCTGAGCCAGTGACGATGTTCATCGCGGGACAAGTCATTCGGCAGAAAACACGAATAACAGGTCGTTTCAGACAATCCGTAGCCGTGACGGATCGGAAACCCGAATCGGTCTTCGAACCGCGTCGCGGTGTCTTTGAGCAGGGGACCCGCACCACAAATGAATCCGCCAAAGCCATCCAGCGCATAGGCACCCACATCTTCGTTTGCATCGAGGAGAAATTCGAGTAGAGTCGGTACCACACTGACGCAGGTCACCCGCTCTTCGTGTAGTCGTCGCCAGAACGTCGCACTCTTGAACTTGCGATTCAGAACGATGCCGCCTTTGCAGTAAAACGGTGTGATCAGCGTGACGATCGTCCCGTTCACATGATGAATCGGGAGCACGCACATTAGGCGGGTGTCCGCGCCAAACCGATGCCACTCGGTGATCGCATCGGCATCAAGAAGTAAATTCTCCACGGTGAGAACCACGCCTTTGGGTGGACCGGTGGTTCCGGACGTATAGACGATGAGTGCTTCGTCGTCCAAACTGGGCCTATAAGAGACCGTGTCCCAGGAAGAGAGGGACGCCGCCATATTCGCTTTTGCCCTGTGCTTCGGGCCGTCTACGAAGCCGTCATCATTCACAGCGATCACATCTCGTAAGGCCGGAAGTTCACGTTGAAGGTCCTTCATTCCTTCGAGAAGTCTGTGCCAACAACAGACGGCTGAGGCCTCGGAATGTTCCAGGATAAAGTGTTTCTTATCCGTGGACTCTTCGATGTTGATTGGGATAATCGTGACACCCGATATCCATGCCGCAAAGTACAGCACGACAGTAACATCATGATTGAAGAGAATCGTCGCCAGACGGTCCCCTGGTCTTAAACCGACCCGATCATGCAGGAAAGCAGCAACCGATTGGACGACAGTCCCAAATTCTCCATAACTGTAGGTGTACCGGACAGCCCGATCATCGTCGCAATAGACCAAAAATGTCCGGTTGACCAGGGCGCGATCATAGACACGGGATTTGAAGAAGTCCGCGAATGAGCTCCATGGAAGCGGAGGACAGAATCCTTCGACTTTCCGTACCCGCGCGATATGGTCAGGTATGCCAATTAATGGAGACATATTCTCTCCTTGATGGTCCCGTGTAGAGGGTGCGGGACCTCATCAACCGTACCTGCGCGATCGCGATATGGTCAGGTGCGGCGATCAAGGGGGACATATTCCCTCCTCGGCGGTCCCTTGTAGAGAGCGCGAGGCCTCATCAATCGGTTGTGGTCTTGCTGTTCAATAACATGAGCGCACCATCCGGTAATGCGCGAACAGACGAACAGCGGCGTGTAGAGGGTTCGAGGAATTTCCATCAAGAGATAGGCGACCGCCGTATAGAAATCCAGGTTGGGATGGAGACCTTTCTCCTGTTCCATGACATGATCGACAGTCGTCGCAATGTCGTACCATCGGTGATCGCCGCAGAGCCGGCTCAACGATTCGGCGTGCCGTTGAATGATGACTGATCGAGCGTCGCCTTTCTTGAGCACACGGTGACCGAAACCCATAATCCGGCGTTTCTTCGCGAGTGCTTCTCGCACCCACATCTCGGCCCGTTCACGGCTACCGATATCGAGAAACATTTCGGCCACAGCTTCGTTGGCCCCCCCATGGAGCGGTCCCTTGAGCGCCCCGATCGCCGAAGTAATGGCCGAGTACAGATCCGTCACCGTCGAGGCAGTGACGCGGGCGGCGAACGTAGACGCATTGAATTCGTGTTCCGCATACAGCGTGAGAGAGAGATCCAGGACCCGAGCCATGGCTTTCGCTTGGTCATCTCCCATCCGACCGGTGAGGAGATAAAGCAGGTTTTCGGCGAAGCTCAGATCTTCTCGTGGTCGAACCCGGGGCTTGCCGTTCATAAGCCGATAAGAAGTCGCAACGACCAGCGGGAGTTGCGCCACCAGTTGAACCGATTTCCGAACGTTCGCATCGTGCGAGTGATCGGCTGCATCCGCATCAGCCATGCCCAGCAGCGAAACACCCGTTCGGACGATGTCCATCGGGTGGGCACCGGAAGGCACCGCGCCGAGGAATACTTCGAGCAGACGAGGAAGAACAGCATTGGCAATGAGGTCTGCTGAGAACCCTGTTAAATCTTTTTGATTCGGCAGATGGCCGAACAACAACAGATAGGCGACCTCCTCAAACATACTGTGCTCAGCCAAATCACGGATCGGATAGCCTCGATAGAGGAGACCGGCCTCTCCTTCATCGACGAGGCAGAGAGCCGATTCTCCGGCGATCACTCCCTCAAGGCCGGGGTGATATGCGGGATGGTCCTTCACCTGAGTCGCGAGAGACTCATGCGTGACGATACTCATACATCCTCCCTTCCCGGCACTCTCAGGAATCCGTGTATCGGAGCAGATTGTACAGCTCCCGTCGCGTCATCATGTGATGGAGCCAGTCCTTCTGAGACCCGAACAGTTTCAGCTCAGCCAGCAACCTGTCGATGGCTTGCAAGGCCGTCCGCAATCCCGTTACAGGAAAGAGCACGCCACGATACCCTAGCCTCTCGAATTCCATGACGCTCAACAGGGGCGTTTTCCCGAACTCCGTCATATTGGCGATCAACGGAACGGCGCCCTCCCGTTTCTGGATTTCGTGGGCGAAGATTCGAAACTCTTCGGTTGACTCCAGAGCGTCAGGAAAGAGCGCGTCCGCACCGGCCTCCACATACAACGCGGAACGTTGAACGGCGGCCTCCAGCCCTTCCACACCGCGTGCGTCGGTGCGGGCAATGATCATGAAATCCCGATCTCGTTTGGCGTGGACAGCCGCCTCGATTTTCCTCACCATTTCGTCCGCAGATACCAGATGTTTCCCAGAAAGATGGCCGCACTTCTTGGCCGTTTCTTGATCTTCGATCTGCATGCCCGCGAGATCATTCTCCTCGAACACCTTCACTGCCTCGGCGACGGATGGCGGACCGCCATATCCTGTGTCGGCATCGACAATAGTCGGAATCGATACCGAACGAGCGATTCTTCCCGCCTCTGTCGCCATATCGCTGAGCGTCAGAAGGCCTATATCCGGCACACCACGGCAAGCGGATATCGCGGCGCCTGAGACATATGCGATTTCATAGCCGGCTCGTTCAATCTGCATCGCGACCAGCGCGTTGAACGCTCCAGGAATGGCGAGGGTGCGCATGGCCAACAGTTCGCGCAAGCGAGATGTTTTCGTCGATCTCTTTCCCTCTATCCTCGTCGCCACGCTTCTCCTTACACGTAGCCTCGACCGTTCACGTTCAGCAGCGGCATGAGTGTGCCAATGTCTCTGACCCGATCAAGGCTCCACACGAATTCGATAAGCCGGTCGATGCGAGAGCGATTCAGCCGTCCGGCGGCTAACCGGCGAAACTTCGCTTCCAGATCCCGATCCGACATCGGATTGCCGGGATGTCCTACCGGCACATCGACCTGACTCATGTAGGTTTTCTCCGCGTCAGTCTTGATTGTGATTCTGGTCGGCATGGTCTTGGGGTAGCGTCCCGCGAAATCGGACTGCTGCACGACACGGATCTTCTTCATCAGATTCCGAACGGCTGGATCGTGTAATCGTTTCCGGGCGAACGACTGCAGTGTTACGTGACCATGGAGCAATGCCACTGCGACGCAATAGGGAAAGCTATGATCAGCCGTCTCCCTCGTGGCCGGCTGCCATTTTTCAGGATCGCGTCCGATGATTTCAATGGCCACAGGATAACTCCCGATCTCAACATCCATGACATGATCCATACCACGAGATCCTTCTGCTTCCAGTAGTTCATGGCGAAGTACCAACGCCGCCTCGACCGCAGTCTGCGCGTGATACTCGACCGGGTAATGCTTGATATAGGTGTCCAGGATCTTGAACCGGTCGATCACAGACGCCGCCTGTCCTGTTTCTCCTCCCAACGCCGCAAGATCGAACGGCCCCGAAACCAGTTTCATGAAGCCCTTTTCTCCTTCGAAGATAGGCGACGGTCCTGTCATACCCAGCTGCGCCAACATGGCGGCGAATACACCGTTGCGTGCGGCGTTCGAGAAGGCGCAGGCTTTCCACATGGACAAATCCCCGACCCGCGTCTGCCGAAGAGCCGCATTCGCAATGCCGGCAAGATTGATTGCCTGCACCATCTGTTCGTTGGAAAGCCCCATGAGCTTGGCGGCACCGAGAACAGAGGAGAAGGGGCCGTACGTCACATGGTCCCATCCGCGGGGACGTAGCGCCGAAGCGTCACAGAGACGGCACTGGATTTCATAGGCAATCGTGACGGCTTCCATGACGCGTTTACCGGACGCATGAACGGCCTCGCCCACCGAAAGAATGGCGGGAATATTATCGGAAGGGTGCGCCGGCTCTTTCGAAAGATACGTATCGTTGAAATCAAGATACCGAACAAGCCCACCGTTGGCGAAGGTCGCAAGATCGGGCAGGGTTTTGTGACCGGTGCCCCACAGCGTGGCGCCCTTCGGCACCTTGACGGTCCGGGCAATCAGACGGGCGATCCGGCATGGCGGTGCATTCCACGCCCCCAGCGCACAGCCGAGGCTGTCGAGCACGCGCCGTTTGACTTCGTGCACAACGGCATCCGGTAAATCACCGTAGCGCAACGCTCGACAATATCGAGCGAGACGATCTGCGAGCATCGGCCGCCCCTTTCGGATCTATGCCATCTCTTCACCCCTCACGCGTGACGCTTCACGAATTCATGCTTCTGTTTCGGCCAATTTCGGCTGCCGCTTTTCCAAAAATGCCTGCGCGGCTTCGTGTTTGTCGGAAGTGGCGCACAATCGGCCGAATAATTCCGCTTCCCTGGCCAGGCCTTCGGACAGCGGGATGTCGATGCCCCCTCGAATCGCATGAAGCGCGGCCTCGACAGCGGCTTTTCCGTGCGTGGTCATCGAGGCGGCAATGGCTTCAACCTGTGCGATCAACTCGTGCGGCGGCACCACCCGGCTCAGCAGACCGATTCGCAACGCCTCCTCTGCGGAGACACTCATACCCGTCAAGATCATTTCCGCCGCCTTGGAAGGGCCGACGATTCTCGGCAACCGCTGGGTTCCTCCAAAGCCCGGGATGAGACCGAGTTTGATTTCCGGAAGCCCCAACATTGCGCCTGCGGCCGCCACTCGAATGTGGCAGGCCAGAGCAAGTTCGAGCCCACCGCCCACACAAGTTCCGTTGATCGCGGCAAGAACCGGCTTGTCTGACCGCTCAATACGGTTGAGCAGCGCCTGTCCTCGAGAAGCAAACTCCGACCCGCCGTGCTCTGTATGAAGGTGAGCCAGTTCATTGATGTCGGCGCCCGCGCAGAAAAAACGTCCTGTACCGGTCACAATCACCACTCGGACATACTCGTCTTCCTCCAATTCGCTCAAGACATGCTCGAGCTCCTTGAGCACGGAAAGATTCAGCACATTGGCCGGCGGATTATGGAGCGTGATCCGTGCGATATGATGAGAAATCGTCAATAATTGATGCGGCATAAGTCCTCCATACCAAACCAAGCTTCGCTCGTGCCGGCGGCTCATCGGGCGCTGCCCTCTTCGTTGTCGCCCGCCGTATACCCCCCATCGACTTCCCCCGTTCGCCCACTTCACTTCCTGCACTCCGATCGGCTCCACAACGCTTCACTTGAGCCTGGTCAGCGATTTCCGACTTCCCCGACATGGCCGACAGCGCGAGACTGTTGGTGCGCCGCCATCGCGGCAGCGAGCTCCGGAATCCCTTCGCCCGTCGTCGCGACCGTACGCAACACATTCGGACACCATTCCCGCAGATCTCGTAATGTAATATCCGCGTCAGGAAGGTCTCCCTTGTTGACGACGACGATGTGCGCGACTTCCAACAGTCCGGCCTTCATAGCTTGCACTTCGTCACCCAGGCCCGGCGCCACCACTGCCACTACGATATGCGCCAGATCGACGATGTCGACTTCGTTCTGGCCGACCCCGATGGTCTCAATCAGGATCACATCATAGCCGGCTGCTTCCAATACTAACGCTGCATCGCCGGTCGCTTGGGCAAGCCCTCCATGATGTCCACGAGCGGCCATGCTTCTGACGTACACACCGCGATCCAGCGTATGTTCCTGCATTCTGATGCGGTCACCCAACAGAGCGCCGCCTGTGACAGGACTACTGATATCGACCGCCAGAACACCCACCTTCAAACCTTGCCGTCGATAGAAGCTCACTAAGCGGTTGACCACTGTGCTCTTCCCGGCTCCGGGATACCCCGTTACCCCGATTACTCTCGTCCCTCCCGAGGTGCCGTTGAGAAAGCGCAGCGCTTCTCTGCCGCCCGGATGGTTTTCCAGCAAGGAGATCAGACGTGATATGGCGCGGACGTTTCCGGCTCGAACCTGCTCAGCCAAGCTCATCACGCCGTGGATATCGCACAGGAACGGATGTGGACCGAGAGGACTCATGCCATACCTTCATACACAGTTTGTTCTGTCTGTACCTGCGAGAGGCGCGACGACGGTCGGCGGTTCAGAACCTTAACGATCCCGCTTGCCGCCGCAATGATCTTCCGTTCATCCACGACAAGCGAAGCGCCGGATGCCTTTAGAGCATAGACTACGTCTTCCGTCGCAACGTTCCCCGACGCCCCCGGCGCGTACGGACACCCTCCGATTCCCCCCGCAGCTGTATCGAACGCCTCAATGCGATACTCTGTCCACGCGGTCAGGACATTGGCCACAGCCATACCGCAGGTATCATGAAGGTGAAGAGAGAGACGACTTCGATCGATGCGCGGCACTATTTCGTCCAAGAGCATCCGAATGTCGCGAGGAGCGGCTTTTCCAACGGTGTCCCCGAGAGAGATTTCGTCTACTCCGAGATCAAGTAACTGCCGCACCACGTCCAGAACCTGCGACGGCTGGACGGCACCCTCAAAGGGACAATGGGTCACGGTAGAAACATATCCTCGCACGGTCATGCCATCGCGTTTCGCGCCGAACACCACCGCCTTGAACCGCTCGATCGACTCGCCGATCGTGCAGTTGATGTTCCGTCGTGTGAACGAACCGGAGGCCGCCGTAAAGACGGCAATCTTGTTCACCGCCGCCGCCCTTGCCCGTTCCAACCCTCGTTCGTTCGGCACCAGCGCCGAATAGATAACGCCGGGCAGTCGCTCGATTCTCCGGAACACCTCGTCGGAATCCGCCAATTGTGGAATGGCTCGAGGCGACACAAACGACCCTGCTTCGATCTCTGCCACACCGCTCTTGGACAAGGCATCCACGAACGACACCTTGACCGCCGTAGGGACGACGGCCGATTCATTCTGCAGCCCGTCTCGCGGACCGACCTCGACGATCCGGATTACAGACGCATTCGATTTTGATCCGTTGCTGTCCCGCATCATGCAGCGGCCCCTTTACTCCACGCCTGTCGGCAGAACCCAGCTCGGTGTTCGGCGTTCTCGAAAGGCGCGAATCCCTTCCCGCGCCTCGGATGAAAGGCGCGCTCGAACGTTCCCTTCGATGCAAATCTTCCAGCACTCCTCTTGGGACAAATGGTGAAGTCGGCGGAACAGCGCTTTCGTGTCCCGTACGGCCTGCGGAGCGAGATGGGTAATCTGTTCAGCCAATGATGCGACATGGGCGTCAAGCGCAGCCGGTTCAACGACATCATGGATGAGATCGTTGTCTTGAGCGGTCGATGCGGAAAACGGTTCGCCGGTTAAACAGAATCGCCGCACAAATGAGTCCCCGACCTTCACAAAAACAAAGGGCGCGATCACGGCCGGGATCAACCCCAAGCGGACCTCGCTGAACGCGAATGTTGCACTTGCAGCGGCTACGGCGATGTCGCACACCGCAACCAACCCGATTCCTCCGCCATAGACGTCTCCCTGAACGCATCCGATCACGGGACAGGGGCAGTCATCGACGGCCCGGAACATCGCGAGCAATCGCTCAGCGTCCTGCCGCGCTTCCGGTGTGGACACGATTCGGTCAGTCCCCATCCAGCGGAGGTCTGCCCCGGCACAAAATGTCGGGCCTCTACCGGTCAAGACGATCGCGCGCACCGAGTGATCCTGTCCTAATACCGTAAAGACCTCGCACAGTTCCTCCACCATGCAGAGATCGAACGCGTTCCGTCGATCGGGCCGATTCAAGGTCACACGTGCGTACCCTTTATCCGACTCGGCGAGGATCGACGTAAAATGCTTCATTGGTCCCCCTCACATGCGAAAAACAGGGAAATGCGACGAGCGGATCGGCGTCGTCATTGCGACATCAAGACACAGACCGAGAATTTTCCGTGTATCCACTGGATCGATGATCCCATCATCCCAGAGCCGAGCCGTACTGAAATAGGGACTGCCCTCCCGCTCATACCGGATTCGTATGGAATCCATGATCCTTCGCTGCTCGTCTTCCGATAGGGACGCTTTATCTCGGGCTCTCTGCTGCTGTTTCACCGTCAAGAGTACCTGGGCCGCCTGTTGCGCCCCCATCACCGACGTTCGGGCGTTGGGCCAGAGAAAGAGAAAGCGCGGAGCGTAGGCCCGTCCGCACATGGCGTAATTACCGGCACCATGAGAGGCACCTATAACGAGGGTGAATTTCGGGACATCGGCAGTCGCCACCGCTTGCACCATCTTGGCGCCATCCTTGATGATCCCTCGCGTCTCATACTCCTTACCGACCATGAAGCCTGTGATGTTTTGGAGAAACACCAGCGGCAGCCGCCGCTGGGCACAGAGCTGCACGAAGTGGGCGCCTTTCAAGGCGGCTTCGGAAAAGAGCACGCCGTTGTTCGCGACGATGCCGATTTGGTGCCCCATCCAACGGGCGAAGCCACATATGAGCGTCCGTCCGTAACGGGCCTTAAACTCATGAAAGCGGCTGCCGTCCACCAAGCGGGCAATGACTTCATGGGCGTCGAAAGTCTGCCGCGGATTGTTGGGAATGAGTCCGTACAGTTCGCCGGTAGGATAGCGCGGCTCCTCGATCGGCACCGGTCTGCGAAGGACCGGCCGTTGGGGCAGTGTCTCGACGATCGACCGGCAGATCTCGATCGCCTCCTGGTCATCGTTTGCGAGATGATCGCTCACGCCTGAGAGCCTGGTGTGGAGATCGGCGCCGCCGAGCTCTTCCGCCGTAACCTCTTCGCCGATTGCCGCTTTGACCAGCGGCGGTCCCGCCAGATAAATGGTGCCGGTCCCTTTGACGATCACGTTCTCGTCACACATGGCGGGCACATAGGCGCCGCCGGCGGTACACATCCCCATGACGACGGCGATTTGCGGAACCCCAAGGGCGGACAGGCGGGCCTGATTGTAGAAGATCCGTCCGAAGTGCTCTTTGTCGGCGAAGGCATCGGCCTGCATCGGCAGAAACACACCACCGGAATCCACGAGATAGATCGCAGGCAGCCGATTTTCCAGGGCGATCTCTTGAGCCCGGAGATGTTTCTTGATCGTCATGGGGAAATAGGTCCCGCCCTTGACCGTCGCGTCGTTGGCGGCGATGACACAGGGCCGTCCCGCCACATAACCGATCCCTGTCACCAGGCCGGCAGCGGAGATTTGGTCGTCGTATATCCCGGATGCCGCCAAGGGACTGAGTTCGAGCCAAGGTGCGTCCTGATCGAGCAACTTCGCGATCCGTTCTCGGGCGGTCAGTTTTCCACGTTGTTGATGAAGGGCGGTTGCTTCCGGCGTCCCTCCGGCTCGAGCGAGGGTGAGATGTTTCTGGAGATCCGCCACCAGACTCTCATAGTGCGCACGGTTCGACGCGAATTCGCCGGAGGCGGCAATCACTGAAGTCGTCAACGTACGCATGGTTCTTCAGCCATGTGGTTTAAGCCCTTTGACGAATGTTACGATCTCTTGGATAGGCGCTCCGGGCCTGAACAGGGCCTTTACGCCGTCCGCTGTGAGCGCCGCGACATCCTCATCGGGAATGATTCCGCCGCCGAACAAGACGATGTCTTCTGCATCCTGTTCCTTGAGGAGTTCGAGGACGCGTCGGAACAGCGTCTTATGGGCTCCTGAAAGGACGCTCAAACCGATCGCATCCACATCCTCTTGGATCGCCGTATTGACGACCTGTTCCGGCGTCTGATGCAGACCGGTATAGACGACTTCCATTCCGGCGTCCCGCAATGCACGGGCGATGAGCTTCACACCCCGATCATGGCCGTCGAGGCCGACTTTGCCGATCAGAATCCGCAGGGGCGCGCTCGCTACTGCCATGCCGTCACCTCGCGAAGAAAATATTTGCCATCCTGATCCTTCCGAACGTATCCCGCCTGAACCGCCGGATCATGCTCGAAGAGCAGCAACCATCGTTCTTCGAACGCCCGATCCAACACCCATCGTTTCGTCTCCAGGGTCTGAATGGGGAAGAGATCGTAGCCCATGATGTAGGGAAGCGGCAGATGCGATACGGTCGGAATCAGGTCTCCCAAGAAAAAGGCGATCGACCCTTCCGATTCGATCTTGACGCTCTGATGGCAACTTGTATGACCGGCGGTGACGACAGCGGTCACACCGGGAACGAGTTCCGTATCGCCATGCAGGAATTCCCACTGATTGATGTGATCGATCGGTGTGAAATTATCTCGCCGGTAGCTGGCTTTGGTCCGTTCATTGGCGCGAGCCGCATCTTCAAACTCGCCATGTTGAACGAAATATTTGGCATTTGGGTAAGTGGGTACGACGACCCCGTTCTCTTGCATCGTATTCCCGCCAGCATGGTCGAAATGCAGGTGTGTATTGATCACCAGATGAATGTCCTCTGGTCCCAAACCCAATCGCTTGAGAGATTCCAGTATCGTCGGTGTTCGCTCAACGGCGAACATGCGTTGAAACTTCGCGTCTTCCTTCGGTCCCAGTCCAGTGTCTACCAAAATATTTTTGCCATTCGCTCGGATCAGCAGAGCCGTCAGGCTGAGAGGGATCCGGTTGAACTCATCGGAGGGACAACATTTTTCCCACAGAACCTTCGGAACTACTCCGAACATCGCGCCCCCATCCAGCCGAAACCGGCCGTCACTCACGGGATAAATTTCAAACGCGCCGAGTTTCATAATCCTCTCTCCCTACCTCTGGCCTCGGCTGGAAGCGTATGTGCACCGAGCGAGCGCCCTATCCTTTCCATCATCTTCGGCGGCGACGACCAGGATGTCGCCCTCTGCGCGCATGCGACGAGCACCGCCCGCTATGATCACAATCTGATCAACCCTGTGTGCGCGGCGCGCGAGCACAGGAGGCATCCTGGTCATCGCCGCCATCACAACACCACCGGTTCCCGATACGTTCCAAACACTTCCTTCAAGGCCATGCAAATTTCACCTAATGTCGCCTTGGCTTTCACCGCGTCGATGAGATACGGCATCACGTTCTCCCCGCACGAAGCCGCTTCCTGCAATGCCTCGACGGCGCCGGCCATCTTGAAGGAATCTCGACATTTGCGTAGATCCGAAAGACGCGCCACCTGTTCCTGTTCGACATCCTGTCCGATCTTGAGGATCGGGATCGGACGTTCCACCGGTTCCACATACTCGTTGACACCCACGATGATCCGCTCTTTTTGTTCCGTCTCGCGCAGGTACCGTTGCGAGGCGTCAAGGATTTCACGCTGTGGAAATCCCCGTTCGATCGCTCGGATCATGCCGCCCATGTCATCCAACCGATGAAAGTAATCCAGCGCCGCCTCTTCGAGGCGATTCGTGAGGGTTTCGACATAATAGGAGCCGCCGAGCGGATCGACGCTGTTGGTGACGTGGCTCTCCTGCGCAATGATCTGTTGCGTGCGCAGTGCCAGTTTCACCGCATCTTCGGTCGGAAGCGCGAGCGTTTCGTCCATCGAATTGGTATGGAGCGACTGCGCGCCACCCAAGACGGCGGCCAGTGCCTGAATCGTCGTCCTGACCACGTTGTTCATGGGCTGTTGTGCCGTGAGGGAACAGCCGGCGGTTTGCGCATGGCAGCGGAGCTGTACCGAACGCGGATCACCGGGCCGGTATCGGCGCATCATCTCGCGGGCCCATAGCCGACGGGCCGCGCGGAACTTGGCGATCTCCTCAAAAAAGTCATTGTGCGCATTGAAAAAGAACGAGAGTTGTGGAGCGAATCGGTCCACTGGAAGACCGGCTTTGACCGCTGCTTCCACATAGGTCAGGCCGTTGTACAGAGTAAAGGCCAGTTCCTGGACCGCGGTCGAGCCGGCTTCCCGGATGTGATACCCGCTGATACTGACCGGATGCCATTTGGGGACATGCTCGGAACAGTACGCGATGGTGTCCGTGATCAAACGAAGCGAGGGTTCCGGCGGAAAGAGCCACTCTTTCTGCGCAATGTATTCCTTCAGAATGTCGTTCTGCAATGTGCCGTCCAGTCGCTCACGACGGATGCCGCGCTTCTCCGCGACCGCGAGGTACATCGCAAAGATCACGGCTGCCGGACCATTGATCGTCATCGACGTGGTGACCTGATCAAGTGGAATGTCCTCGAACAGTCGCTCCATATCGTCGAGCGACGAGACCGCGACGCCACAGCGACCGATCTCACCGTGTGCGAGCAGATTGTCTGCATCGATCCCCATCAACGTGGGCATATCAAACGCGACACTCAAGCCGTTTTGCCCATGTTGGAGAAGATATTTAAACCGGCGATTGGTATCCTCCGCCGATCCGAATCCGGCGAACTGTCGCATGGTCCAGAGCCGGCCACGATACATAGTCGGATAGACCCCTCGCGTGTACGGAAAACGGCCTGGTGCTCCAAGCTCCTCGTCCGGCAACCAGTCCTTTAAATCGTTGTGGGTATACACCCGGTTGGTGTCGAATCCGGAGAGGGAAGTGAATCTCGGTTTACGTTCTTGCATCGATCTGCTCCAGACCGTGCTGAGAAACAGGGACCAAGATCAGGACGTACCGCTTATCGCTTCCTGCCGTTCGTTCTTCCCTTCGTAGACATAGAATCCGCGTCCGCACTTCCGTCCCAACCACCCTGCTTCAACATACCGGCGGAGTAAGGGGCACGCGCGAAATTTGGGATCACCCAAGTCTTGATGCAAGACATCGCAGATGGCCAGCACTGTATCCAAACCGATGCGGTCGGCAAGGGCCAATGGACCCACGGGATGATTGGCGCCCGCGGTCATCGCCATATCGATGTCTTCCGCAGACGCGACCCTTTCTTCCAATGCGAAAATCGCTTCATTGATCATGGGAATCAGCACGCGGTTCACAATGAATCCCGGTACATCGTTAGCCACGACCGGTGTTTTCCCCAAGCGCTTTGCCATGTCGAGTGCGAGCTGCATGGTTCGTTCGGATGTTTCCAGCCCGCGAACCACTTCCACGAGACGCATCACGGGGGCAGGATTCATGAAATGCAGGCCGACAGTATAGTCGGGTCGGCCGGAGGCGGCTCCCAACTTCGTGATTGAAATGGATGAAGTGTTGCTCGCAAGCACCACCTGTGGTGCGCAGATTCGATTCAATTGGGCGAAGAGTTCCTGTTTCACCGCAAGATCTTCCGGAACCGCTTCAATGACCATCTGCACATCCCGCAAGCGGTCAAGGTGCCCCAGTGGACGGACGAGCGCCAATACTTCTCCGGCTTGATGATCGGTAAGACTGCCTCGTTCAACTGCGCGTTCCAGTCCGGCGCGGATCTTGGAAATGGCTTCCGTCAACGGTGGTTCGGCGACATCGACAAGGAGAACTTCATAGCCGGCGGTAGCACAGACCTGGCTAATGCCGCGGCCCATCTGGCCGGCTCCCACAATCCCGATTTTCTTGATATCCTCGATTTTCATGGCGTCGAACCTCCGTCCTTTGTCGACATCAATCATCCATCGTGACGGAGCGCGAGGTCTTACGGGTGTCGACGACTTTCTATCGTTCTACGATCATTGCCAACGCTTCTCCTCCGCCGATGCAGAGGGCGGCCAGTCCGCGCCTCGCTCCGCGTGCGGCCATGGCGTGGAGCAGCGTCGTGAGCATACGCCCGCCGGTTGCCCCGATGGGATGGCCGAGCGCGACCGCCCCGCCGTTCACATTGACCTTCTTTTCGTCGAGTCCCAATTCACGGTTGATCGCGAGGGAGACGGCTGAAAACGCTTCATTGACTTCGAACAAATCGATGTCACCGACCGTGAAGCCCGTTTTCTTGAGTACCCGCTTGATTGCCTCGATGGGTGCGATCGTAAACCACTCCGGAGCCAGCGCCGCTCCGGCGTAGTCGACGATGCGCGCCATCGGGATGAGCCCGAAGCGCGCCGCCTCCTCTTCCGCCATGACAACCAACGCGGCCGCCCCATCATTACAGGAGGGAGAATTACCCACCGTCAGGACGCCGTCGTCCTGGAATACCGGCTTGAGCTCACGCATTCTGCTCAGATCGACTCGATTCGGCTCCTCGTCTTCCATGACCGTCACGGCTAACCCTTTGCGTTGCGGCACCTCTACGGGCGCAATTTCCCATTGAAAGATTCCGGTCGCGATCGCCTCACGCGCACGCCGATAGCTCTCGAGCGCGAAATCATCCAGTTCTTCTCTCGTCAACCGATACTTGGCCGCACACAGTTCACCCCCGTTTCCCATGTGGAACTTATTGTAGACGTCCCACAGTCCGTCTTTGACGAGGCTGTCGACCAATTCGGCATGTCCCAGCCGATAGCCCTGTCGCGCTTTCTCCAATAAATATGGCGCGCGGGTCATGTTTTCCATTCCACCGGCTACGACGATGCCCGCCTCTCCGAGCACAATGGCTTGGTACGCCATGATCGCCGTTTGTAGACTGGACCCGCAGACTTTGTTCACCGTTGTGGCTCCGATTGAATGCGGAATTCCAGCTCCGATCGACGCCTGTCGGGCCGGCGCTTGCCCCAGACCTGCACTGAGGACGCAGCCCATGTAAACCTGGTCTACACGGTCCGGCGGCACGTGAACCCGCTTCAACGCTTCGGCGATGGCAAGACTGCCCAATTTTGTCGCCGGCACCTGGCTGAACATGCCGTTGAAACTGCCCATCGGTGTCCGTACGGCGCTGACGATGACTGCACGTGTTGTCCGGTTCACAGGATCTGCTCCCAATGACTTTGTTCGAGATAGTGTTTCACCTTTGCCATGAACTGATCCGCCGTCGCCCCATCGATGACCCGGTGGTCGAACGACAAGCTGAGGTACCCCATCGGCCGAATGGCGATCGCATCGTCGATGACGACGGCTCGTTTCTGAATTGCGCCGATACCCAGAATGGCGATTTGCGGTTGATGGATGATCGGGGTGCTGAACAAGCTGCCGAACCCGCCATGATTCGTGATCGTGAACGTTCCGTCTTGAACCTCTTCCGGCGTCAGCTTCTTGGACCTGGCTCGTTCCGCAAGATCCGCGATTTCCTTGCCCAGTTGGGTCAGTCCCTTTCGATCGGCATTTCGCACCACCGGCACCAAGAGTCCGTCTTCGAGTGCCGTGGCGATTCCCATATGAATATCTTTTTTGACCACGATGCCTTGCTCGCCCCATGACGAGTTCACGATCGACACATCTCGAATGGCTCTGGTTGCGGCACGGACGACAAACGGCAAATAGGTCAGGTTGCGGCCCTGTCGGAATTTGGCGATGCTCGAAAAGTCCCCTTCAAAAAAGGTGGTGACATGCGCGGATGTTTGCTTGCTCCTGACCATCCGATCGGCGATGGTCTTGCGCATCTGTGTGAAGGGGAGAAGTTCTTCGCCCATGGAAGGTTCGCTCGCTATAGCGGCAACGTCGGCCTGGGGGCCGCTCTGAGCGATAACGTCGAGGACATCCTTCTTGGTCACCCGACCGCCGACGCCGGTCCCCTTCACCTGAGAAAGCTCGATTCCATGCTCCTTCGCCAGCTGCCGGACGGCCGGCGAGTGATGTTGATCTCCAGCCGGAGTCGGTTCCATAGGACGGACAACCACTCCGCCGACTCGATTGACGACTTCCGAAGGCGGAGCGCTGTCGACACGCGCCAGCAAGGTGCCGACAGGAACTGTCTGTCCCTCATGAACGATGATCTCGTTCAACAAGCCCGTGGCAGGCGAGGGAATTTCCAATGTCACCTTTTCGGTTTCGACTTCCAAGAGCGACTCGTCCTTTTGAATCATCCCTCCGACAGGGATGAGCCACTTCACGACCGTCCCTTCGGCAATACTCTCTCCGAGCTGAGGCATGATGATGTCGGTAGCCATACTCAAGTGCTGAGTAATGAGTGCTGAGGACTGAGATAGGCATCCAGCAAATGCGAGGTTCTTTGGTTCTCAGTCCTCATCACTCAGTCCTTCTTAGTACGCCGCCAACTTCCGCGCTGCCGAGACGATGTCGCTCGTCTTCGGAAGAAAAAACTCTTCCAGCGGCGTGCTGAACGGCACCGGAGTGTCCGGCGGCGCGATACGCACAATCGGTCCGTCCAAACAGTCAAAACAGTCTTCCGCCAACCGCGCGGCGATTTCAGCCCCGATGCCGCCGGTTTTGTTGTCCTCATGCAGAAGAATGGCCTTGCTGGTTTTGCGCACGGACGAATAAATTGCCTCCTTGTCGAACGGAATCAACGTGCGTAGGTCGATCACTTCCAGATCGATCCCCTCGTTGGCCAATGTCTGAGCGGCTTCGAGCGCCAGATGCACCATTGCGCCATAGGTGATAATTGAAATATCGTTCCCGGCCCGTTTTATATCGGCCTTTCCGAGCGGCACCACGAAGTCTTCTTTAGGCAATACGGATTTGATACGTCGGTAGAGAAATTTGTGCTCAAAGTAGATCACCGGGTTTGGGTCGCGAATCGCCGCCTTGAGGAGGCCTTTGGCGTCGTATGGCGTAGACGGGGCGACCAGCTTGAGTCCAGGGGAGTGGAAGAACCAACCCTCCGGACATTCAGAATGGAACGGCCCGCCGTGCACGCCGCCGCCGAACGGCGCGCGGATAACCATGGGCACCGCGGCTCCCCACCGATAATGATTCTTGGCCGCCACCTCGGTGATCTGGTCGAAGGCGCAGGAAATGAAGTCCGCGAACTGCATCTCCACCACCGGACGCAGGCCCATCATGGCCGCACCAATGGCCGCCCCGACAAATCCGGACTCGGCAAGCGGCGTATCCAACACCCGCCACTCACCGTATTTTTGAAGGAAGCCCTCGGTGATCTTGAAGGCGCCGCCGTACGTCCCGATATCTTCACCCATCAAGAACACCCGCTCATCTCTGGCCATTTCCTCGTCCAAGGCTTGTGAAATCGCTTCCAGGTAGCTGACTTCCTCGGTAGCTTGAGTCATGGTCATCATGATGAAGGTTCCTTCTATGCCGATACCGAACAATTAATAGCTGTCAGCCTTGTCTGCGAACACGCCTTCCAATACCTCCGGTCCTTCCGGCAGCGCGGCCCGCTCGGCAAATTCCAGACCGGCCTCCACCTCTTTTTTTACCCGTTCGACGACTTCCTGGAAATACGACTCGTCACCATAACCGAGCTGTTTGAGCTGCTGTTCGGCTTTGAGGATCGGATCTTTATTCTTCCACTCTTCCAGGAGCTCTCGCGGGACATATTTGGCCGGGTCATGCTCGGAATGGCCATGCATCCGCATGGTTTTGAATTCGAGAAAGGTCGGCCCTTCCCCTGCTCTGGCTCTTGCAATCGCACGTTTCGCCGCCAGATAGACTGCGGCCACATCGTTGCCGTCCACAATGTCACCCGGCATTCCATACGCTTTTGCTCGATCCACGACGTTCGGGATCGCCATCTGTAGACGGAGCGGCGTCGAGTAGGCGTATTGATTGTTGTTGCAGAAAAAGACCACAGGAAGCTTCCGTACTGCCGCCAAGTTCATCGCTTCGTGAAAATCGCCTCGGCTGGTTCCTCCGTCACCGGTACCCGCGAAAACGACGCGGGACTCCCCTCTGATCTTGAAGGCCAACGCCGCACCGGCCGCCACCGGCAGATTATCCGCCAGATGACTGACAAATCCGAAGACTCCTCGCCTCAGGTCGCCCATGTGAACATTGCCGTCTTTTCCCTTAGTCGGTCCTGTTCGTTTGCCGAGGTATTGGGCGAGGACTTCCCCGGATGTGAACCCACGAATGAGAAAGGCGCCCATGTCTCGGTGAAAGGGAGCGATGATGTCGTCGCGCTCAAGCGCGGAGGCATAGCCGACGGCGATCGCCTCCATTCCGTGACTGGTATAGACTCCGCCGACAATACGTCCCTGTCGGTAGAGGGCCGTAATGCGGTCCTCCAGCGCTCTGGTGAGCCGAAGGTAATGGTACATCTGGAGCAGGTCGTCTCGCTTAATCTCCTTGGCGGTGACTGCAACGTCCATGACAGCCTCCATGTCGTTGGCTTACAAAGCCGGCATATCCTTCCATGACAATAAGGGTTGTTTTGCTCTGCACAGAGGACAGTGCGCCGGCTCCCATTGCGGCATATCGAGGTCCGTCGTGTAGTAGAAGGGATATCGTGCGATTAATTCGTTCATCAGTGGAAACTGACCGCTGTCACGGCGGGCAAAGACCATCATCCCTGCCAACACCCCTCCATGGTCGGTGATGACCTTGCCGAGTTTGCCGACACAATTGCCGCGCGTCGTGACATCGTTGAGCGCCAAAAAGCGCTCGCCGGCGTTGATCGCGCCGACATTGATGTCCGTCCCGATCCGTCCCGTCTCACAACTGTACGGTGTCAGTGTCACACGCAACCCCATCGTGTCGTGAAGGACATCCGCAATTCCTTGCGTGAGCAACTCGGCTGCTGAACCGGTCGCTACGAGCCCGGTTATCGGGGGGTATTGAAACGTCCGCCTGATCCAGTCCGCCATATCGCCGGCCAACTGTCGGATTAATTCAGGACAACGCGCGATGGATTCGAAACGCAGATATGTCGCCGTGTGGTGACCTGACACGACCTCCACATGCGTATCGAAGAAGACCGCCCGGGAAGCGCGCAGAATGCTCAAGATGTCCTTCTCTGTCAGACTGGTGTACGAACCGACGCGAATAAGGGTTTTCAACTTTGCATCGATCGCCGGCCCTCCGTAGAGCAGACGATGTCGATCCACCGTTTCTGCAAGAACCAGCTCAGCCGTGCTGACCGGCATCCTCATCCCCTTATGTTGCACTCACAACCCGAGTCCTAAGAATTCCGATCGGCTGAATGTCCAACTCCACCACGTCGTCCGGCTTCAAGTAGCGGTCCAGTTCCAGGCCGCAGCCCCCTCCCACTGTTCCCGAACCGAAGACGTCTCCCGGATGGATCGTTTCACCTCGCGACACGTGCGCGATCATCTGAGCAAAAGACCAGTGGATCGTCCCAAATCGCCCTCGCGACCATTCTTCTCCGTTGACCCTTGCAATCATCGTCAAGGCATCGAGGTCGGCGATCTCATCGGGAGTTAAGAGACAGGGTCCCATCGCCGTCGCGAAGTCCTTGCCCTTCGCCGGACCCAGCCGACAGGCCATCTCTTGGAATTGAATATCTCGCGCGCTGAAGTCGTTCATGATCGTGTAACCGGCAATGTAGTCTTCCGCCAGCCGTTCGGGGATGTCCTTGCCCTTCCGCCCGATGACACAGGCCAGTTCCAACTCGTAGTCCAACTTCGTCGTCTCCAACGGCCAGGACAACGCCTCGTCCGGCCCGATGATCGTGCGATGGTTCCCTTTGTAGTACACCGGAGCCTTGTACCACTCCGGCGGGATCGGTTGTCCCCGCTTCTTCGACGTCGCTGCAATGTGGTCTTCGAACGCGATGAAATCACGAAGCGAGGATGGATTGGGAAGAGGAGCAGCAAATTGAACATCGGGAGCCGCATACACGATCGTCTCGCCAGACGGACCTTTGACTGAAGCGGGAAGCGCGGTCACATAATCTTTCGCTCGGCGGGCCGCCGCCAACGTGGACGATCCTCCTTCGAGAAACTCCAACATGGTCGGCGGAACCTGCGCGTTGGCCAATCGATGCGGCTGTGCTTCCTGTTGATCCACCAACCAACGGGCATAGGCCATGTTCAAATCCACAACCTGCTGCCCGTGTATCGCTCCTACCCTTGTGAATGTCCCGACGGAAGTTCTGATTTGAAAACTGACGAGCTTCATCAACGGCTCCAGCTCAATGCGTAGTCTTTAATCTCCACCGTCTCCATTTCCGGTTGAACCGTGAAGGGAGCCTCGGATTCGATCATTACCGCCACTTCGCTGGTGTGTATCTTTGTTTTGCTGGCTTGGACCGCCTGTGGTTGTGGTCCATGGTGGATACCCTGCGGGTGTAGCGTGAGCATCCCCGCTTGAATTCCCGCGCGGCTGAAGAATTCTCCGTCATGATAGAACAGCACTTCATCGTAGTCGGTATTTCGATGGTAAAAGGGCACGCGCAAAGCCTCCGGATCACTTTCCAGCGGCCTCGGAGCAAAAGTGGAAATGAGGCATCCTCCGGCTTGGAACGTCTGATGGACGCTCGGCGGCAGATGGTAGCGGGGACTGACGACCGGCCGGAAGTCCCGCACGTTCAGCTTCGCAACCCAGAGATCTCCTTTCCACCCGACGACATCCATGGGATAGAAGGGATAGGTCACCCCTGTCCACTCACCTTGACATTTGATGCGGACCTCCCATGTTTGGAATCCAGTTTCCACAGGTTCTACGGTCTCCAACTCAGGAGCAAGCAATACCCCTTTGTCGAACAGCGCATGTTGTCCGAGGGGGCCGCGATCCGGCATCGTCGTAGGAATGGGAGTCTCCACAATCAGCGAAAAAGAAGGTTCCGTATCGACGTGAATTCGATAGGTCGTACCTTTGGGGATCAACACATAATCACCTGCCTCGTAGGGAAGAACGCCATAATCGGTTTCAAACCTCCCTCTGCCCCGATGCACGAAATGGACTTCATCTCCATCCGCATTGCGCACGAAATAGGGCATCGTCTCTCGTCGGCAAGAAATGTGGAGACTTACATCACGGCTTTGCATCATCAACACTGATTGCGTGGTAGTGGATAATATGGTCTCGCGAATCTGTGTGCAAGCAAAGGCCCGCGGCCTCAGCTTCCCTTCGATAGTGATCCATGCTGTCGGGGGATGTGTCCGGTAGAGATGAGAAACCGATCCAGCAAAACCGTTTCGTCCATGCTCTTCTTCATACAGCCCTTCGGGAATTCCGACATGAGCTTGGCTGGGAACTTTGCCTCTCCGCTTGAGATACATGACCGGCTCCCACAAGGAAGCGATCGCCCGGTTAGGACGCTTTTTTCAGCGACTTCTTTTGCTTTTGCCCTGCCATCGACGATGAGTCGTAATCAATGATTGTCTTCTCAACCCCGGAAGTTTGATCTCGTTCGATATCCTTGTACAGGGACTCCACCGTGCTTCTGACAAACGTCTTCGCCGCTACTTCACCATGCTGCCGCTGGGTCAGCTCGAAGAACAACCCACTGTGAGGAAAGAGAGGATAGGTGAAACGCTGCTTAAGCGGTCCAAACCCATCCCTCCCCTCTTTGACCGGCCCGCTAAAGTTGACGCCATGCGCCTCCCACTCTCGGCACACAGCTTCGATATCGTCGACCTCAAGAGCAACGTGCTGCACGCCTTGTCCATACTTTTCTATAAATTCGTTGATTTGGGACTTCCCCGTCTTGTCTCGCCCCTGCATGAGAGCGATCTTGGCGGCGCCACGTTGTACAACGACAGTGTCCATCGATGAGGCACTACTTCCGACATCTCTGGCTGACCAGATCACTTCAAAGCCCAAGATCTTGGCAAATAGGAATTCTGCAGCTTCAAGATTGTCAACACAGAGAGTGACGTGATCAAAACCCGTTGTCTCTTTCATGGATCCTCCACATCGCCACCTCTTGACACGAAGAACCTTTGAAGGAATTATAATTTCATATAGTGTGATGTCATATTAATATCATTCAGAGCCCAATGCAAGGCGTTTTGCAGCTTAATTTTTTAAACTGAGTCATAGAATGTCATTTTAATGAGCTATTCATGATCATTGGCCTATTGCCATTATAATATAAAAACTATATCATGAGCTTGATGAAAGCTCCCCTTACAAGGACGGCACAAGGACATTCGGAGGTGCCCATGACGTTTCATCAAGAAATGAGACGACTGGTGCTCGAGCATGGTGCCATCAACAATTCATATCTGAATCGCTTCCGGGCAGGAGATCTCACCGACTCCGACCTCAAGGACTTCGCACTTGAGTTCTACAACTTTTCCAGATTTTTTCCGCAAATCCTGATGTCTCAACTGGTCAATACCGAGGATGAGCGGGTGGCCGATGAACTGACCAAAGTCCTGTACTCCGAATTGGGCGACGGACATACCCGTCGCCGGCATGAGCTCCTCTATCGAAACTTTTTACGATCCGTGGGCATCGACATCCATGAGGCCATGATTCGACCGATGCTCCCCTCGACCCGTGCTTATATAGAGGGGATGGAACGACTCTATAGTGACGGCAATCACGCCAAGGCATTGGGAGCATCTTTTGGACTTGAGAACATGGCCATCACGATGTGGGATCATTTGATTCCAGGTCTCACCCGTCTGAAACTCCGTCACCCGCAAATGAACCTCGACTATTTCACGTTTCACCGACAGCTTGAGGTCGCTCATGAAGAGGCAATGGAGCACGCGGTAGCGGCCGTACAAGACACGGATGAGGCCGGAATGTCCGAACAGGATGAGGCTGATTTTCGCTACGGCGTCAAGACGGTGCTCGACTATCTCGAAGGGTTCTGGAAAGGTTTAGAGCAACGAAGGACGAACTCCGGCGATACGTGGACCGGCTTAGCCCAGCGGCGCGCGAGTTAGCGCCATAAGTGATGTGGCCGGCGGGATAGTGGGCTGGAGGCTCATATGCAACAGGCCTGGATCAGCCGATACGATACCGGGGTTCCATCAACCTTCAACTATCCGGCATGGACAGTACCGGATCTCCTGCGACACTCATCGGACCGTTTCCCGAACTCCCCTGCACTTCTGTTTTATGGCACATGCATCTCCTATAGGGAACTAGATGACCTCACGACTCGATTTGCGCTTGGATTGCGACAACTCGGTGTCAGTCAAGGCGATCGGGTCGCCATTATGCTTCCGAATATTCCGCAAACGGTTATCGCCTATTACGGAATTCTGAAAGCCGGCGCCATCGTCGTGCCGACCAATCCCCTCTACGTCGAACGAGAAATTCAAACGCAGCTGACCGATGCAGGAACAGAGACGATGGTGGTCCTTGACCTACTCTACCCTCGTGTTCGAGCGGTGAAGGAGGCAACGACGCTCCCCAAGCGGATCATTGTCACCGGAGTTCAGGACTATCTCCCCTTCTTCAAGAAACTCCTCTATCCCATCAAGGCTCGGATAGCCAAACGTTGGGTTTCCGTCGAAAAAGCCCCGCCCGTATATGACTTCCTCGAACTCCTGCGCATCGACTCTGTAAACGGCGCAGATCATTCCGCCGGTCTACCTCTCGTACGACCGACCGATCTCGCACAACTGCAATATACCGGCGGAACGACGGGAACGGCCAAAGGCGCGATGCTCACGCACCGTAATGTGGTCGTCAATACGCTGCAGGGCCGATACTGGTCCCCTGATTTTCGTGACGGGCAGGAAATTTTTCTGGGTGCTATTCCATTTTTCCACTCCTACGGTCAAACCACCTGTCAGAACTTAGCGATTGCGACAGGATGTGCAGTGGTCCTTCTCCCTCGATTCCATCCCGACGAGGTCATCAAGACGATCCATACCCATCGCATTACCATGTTTTCAGGCGTGCCCATGATGTATTCGATGATCACTGAACATCCGGATGCCAAGCGCTACGACTTACGCTCATTGCGGGTGTGTCTGAGCGGGGCCAGCTCGCTTCCTGCAGATGTGCAGGAGCGGTTCGAAAGCCTCACCGGAGCAAGAATTTCGGAGGGCTATGGCCTGACTGAAGCCAGTCCCACGACCCACTGTAACCCGATGCATGGGGAACACCCGCCGGGCTCGATGGGACTTCCCTTTCCCGATACCGAGGCGCGGGTGGTGGACTCAGACACCGGGCTGGAGGACGTGCCGGATGGCGAAACGGGTGAATTGATCGTGCGAGGGCCGCAAGTGATGCTGGGATACTGGAACAAGGAAGACGAAACACGCGCCGTGCTGCGAAACGGATGGCTGCACACCGGCGATCTCGTCCGCCGGGACGATCGCGGATATTTCTACTTTGTCGATCGCAAGAAAGACATCATCAAGTCGCGCGGAGAAACGGTGTATCCACGGGAAATCGAAGAGGTCTTGCGCCAACACCCGGCGGTGTCCGAAGCAGCCGTGGTTGGGGTTGCGGACCATGACTACGGTGAGGTCATCAAAGCCTATGTCGTGGCGAAACCGGCATCGTTCGTCACCGAGCAGGCATTGATCACGCACTGCGCCGGACTATTGGCGCGATACAAGATCCCGTCGACCGTGGAATTTCGTCAGGAGTTGCCTCGAACAGTCATCGGTAAAGTGCTGCGCAGAATAATGCGTGCCGAAGCGGCTCAGGCCGGCACTAATGAGCAGCTTCATGGACAAGCGGTGTGAGCCGTTCGGATGGAGGCCCCTATGAGAGACGTCGTGATCGTGGCCGGTGTGCGGACACCGATCGGCAATTTCGGCGGCGCGTTGAAGGATGTCCCGCCTCAACGGCTCGGGGAACTGGTCGTCCGAGAAGTCATCGCGCGGAGCGGACTTGATCCCAGGCTGATCGAGGAGGTCATCTTTGGTTGCGTCGGACAACCGAGTGACGCATTCAACATCGCCCGCGTCATTGCTCTTCAAGCCGGACTCCCCCTCACGATTCCGGCATACACCGTGCAGCGCAACTGCTCCTCGGGACTCCAACCGTTCGTCAATGCCTTTCAGAATCTCCAGAGTCACGACGCGGACGTGCAGATCGTCGGAGGCGTCGAAAGCATGAGTCGCGCGCCGTTTCTGTCCCGGGACATGCGATGGGGCAAGCGACTACGGCATGCTGAGTTCATCGACAGCATTTGGGAAGGGTTGACGGACCCCGTTTGCGGTCAGCTCATGGGACGGACGGCGGAGACCTTGGCCGAGGAGTTGGGAATCACGCGGGAAGAACAGGATCGGTTTGCGGTCGAGAGCCACCACCGTGCATTCAAGGCGGTTCGTGAGGGCAGGCTGAAAGAAGAAATCCACCCCGTTACGGTCTCCAAATCTGTCGGAGGGCGAGAGGTTGCCCCCCTCGTAGTTGCGCAAGACGAAGGTCCGAACGTCGCTCTCACCGAACCGCAACTCTCCCTCTACCCTCCTCTCTTCAAAGAGGGAGGCACCGTGACAGCGGGAAACAGTTGTCCGCTGAACGACGGGGCGGCCGCAGCGATCGTCATGTCGGCCGAGCGGGCGCGAGACCTTGGCTTGCAGCCTCTTGGCCGCATCAGAAGTTACGCCTTTGTTGGAGTCGATCCGGCGCATATGGGCATCGGACCGGTGCAGGCACTGCCGGCGGCGTTGAAGCGAGCGGGCATCCAGTTGGCGGACCTCGACTTGATCGAGGTGAACGAGGCATTCGCCGCGCAGTACCTGGCCGTCGAACGGCAGTTGGGCCTCAAACGTGATCTCGTTAACGTCAACGGCGGTGCCATTGCATTGGGCCACCCGGTCGGAATGTCCGGCACACGGCTCGTCATCACGATGCTCCGTGAAATGCGCCGACGCAGTTCGGCCCTAGGCGCGGTGACGATGTGCGTAGGCGGCGGACAAGGAGCGGCAATGATCTTAGAGCAAGTGTAACCAATCGGTCATCAGTCGTCGGCAACTCCGTTACCGACCAATGGCGGGATGCTGAAGGCTGAGAACCGAACGTACGTAGCGGAGCCAGTCATGTACATCTACAAGGTCGGCGTCGTCGGGGCGGGTACCATGGGAGCGCAAATTGCCGAAGTGGTGAGCTACGCCGGGGTGCCGGTCGTACTGGCCGATGTGAATCTCACGTTAGCGCAACGGGGTATCGAAACCGTACGAGCGATCTATCAGGCGCGTGTGGACAAGGGGAAGATGAGCCCGGAGCAATTGGAGGAGAAAATGTTGCTCGTGACCCCATCGTCGGGTCTGGAAGGGTTCAAGGACGTCGACCTGACGATTGAAGCGGTTTCGGAGGACATGAAACTCAAGGAGACGATGTTCCGAGAGTTGGATCAGGTCTGTCCGCGAAGCGCGATCTTGGCGAGTAACACATCGGCGCTGTCTCTTTCTGGGCTCGGAGCAGCGACAAAACGCCCGGACAAGGTACTCGGCCTCCATTTCTTCAATCCGGCTTATGTCATGCGGCTCGTAGAGGTCGTGCCCGGGTTGGCCACCTCTTCACAAACCATCGACGATGCGGTGAACTTCGCGCAAGGCGTCGGAAAACTGCCGATTGTGGTGAAGGAGTGCGCGGGGTTCCTGGTCAATCGTGTGCTGATGGCCTATGTGAACGAAGCCGTTCGCGCCCTGCAAGAAGGAGCCGCCACCTTGCAGGAAATCGATGAGGAAATGGTGGCATTCGGCATGCCGGTCGGTCCGCTCGCCCTTCTGGATACGGTGGGTCTTGATATCTCGTTTGAGGTTGCGCGCATCTTGTACCGCAGCTACGGGCCTCGCATGACGCCGGCTCCCCTGCTTGAAGCCATGCTGAAGGCAGGCCGTCTGGGAGTCAAATCTGGTCACGGCTTCTACGACTATGTCAGCGGAGAGAAAGACGGTCGCGATCAAGGACTTGAACGACTCCTCCAAACATTCAGACCGAATGCCGATCATGCTGCAACACGATGGAGTCGCTCGCGGCTCCTCCTGGCGATGACGAATGAGGCCGTCACGGCGTTCCAAGAGGGAGTCGCCTCCGCAGCAGACATCGATCTGGCAATGATGGCCGGGATCGGCTATCCCAAGGAAAAGGAAGGTCCGCTGCATTTCGCGGATCGGCTGGGCATTGATCAGGTTCTGCGCGAACTTGAAGATTTCGCCGAGACGTTGGGACCACGCTTTTGGCCGGCGCCGATGTTGCGGCGAATGGTGGATGCCGGATTTACGGGTCAGATGGCTGGACGAGGCTTCTTCACATACTGAAGTCGCCGGATCGGCCTCCGAATTGTGCGAGGAAGGAACGCGCCATGACGGGAGCGATGCACAGCTGCAAGATTGAAGAAGGCGTGGCACTGGTGACTCTCAATCATCCACCTGTCAACGCCCTCACACCAGAACTGCTTACCGAGCTGGCCGGTACATTCGACTCGCTTGCAATGGATGACGCCGTGAAGATTGCCGTCATCACCGGCGCCGGCCGTTTTTTTGTCGCAGGCGCCGATATCCGAGTACTGGCCTCCATTCCGTCGGCGGTGGAGGGCGAAGCGATGGCCCGCCGGGGACAGATGCTGTTGAACAAGATTGAGGCTCTTGAAAAACCGGTCATTGCGGCGATCAACGGCGCCTGTTTGGGAGGGGGGTTGGAATTGGCCATGTGCTGTCACATCCGCCTTGCAGCAGAAGGCGCCAGACTTGGACAGCCGGAAATCAACCTGGGCATCATGCCGGGGTTCGGCGGCACTCAACGCCTTCCTCGGCTGATCGGCCAATCCAAGGCCCTGGAATTGATCCTGACAGGCGAGTCCGTTTCAGCTCTGGAGGCCATGAGTCTGGGTTTGGTGTCCCAGGTGACATCCGCGGAGGACCTCCTGCGCCAAGCGCTGGGACTGGCGCGCGCTATGGCTGCAAAAAGCCAAGTGGCGCTCCGGGCATCGCTTCGAGCGGTCCGTCGGGGCGGGGAGCTGACCCTTTTCGATGGTTTAGTCTTGGAAGCCCGTCTGTTCGGCGAATTATGTGATACCGAAGATCGGAAAGAAGGAACAGCTGCATTCTTAGAGAAACGGCAACCTCGGTTCAAAAACCGTTAAGTCCCTCAGGACGGCGTGGGAAGACGTCATGCAGGCTCAGCGTTCCACAAAATTAGCTCTGGCACTGGCGGGGGGAGGCTTCACGGGTTATCTCTTCGAAGTCGGCGCCTTGACCGGGCTGGACGATCTCCTTGGCGAATCATTCACCAGCAACGATTTCGACATGTATATCGGCGTGAGCGCCGGATCGGCCGTCGCCTCCCTATTGGCACAAGGGGTCACGCCCCAAGAAATCCTCGAGACGAATTTGTCCGGAAAACGTCCTTACTACTTCGAGCACCGGGATATTTTCAGGCCTGCAATCGGGGAAGGGATGAAGACGATCTGGCGTGCAACGAAACAACTGATCCCGTTGATGCGGCTGTATGCGCGCAATTACCGGGAGATGACGTTCATCGACCTGCTGGATAAGGCTCAGGATGCGCTCCCCAGCGGCATCTATCGATTGGAGCCCTTCGCTAAATATTTGGAGAAGACGTTCATGGCCAAGGGACTGGGGCTGAGGTTTTCCGACCTTCGAAAAGACCTGTATATCCCGGCCATCGATTTAGAATCCGGGGAATGCGTGATCTTCGGCGAAGAAGGCTGGCGGGACATTTCCATCGCCCAGGCCGTGACCGCTTCCTCCGCCGCGCCGATCTATTTCTGTCCAGTGCGCATCGAGGGCCGCGATTATATCGATGCGGGAATCGGACGACCGGCGTTCTTCGACTTAGCCGTCGCGAAGCGCGTCGACCTCATGGTGATGATCAACCCGATGGGCCGCATTCCACTCCCCAGTTCATCATGGTGCGGTTCAGCCCACGCCCAGCGTCCGTCTCGCGTTCGTGACAAGGGGTTCTTGACCATCGGCGAGCAGTCCAGCCGCATCAATCTTGATGCCCGTATTTCGCAAGCGGTGACGATGTTCCGACAGGACTATCCCGATAAAGAACTGCTGACAGTCACACCTGGTCCCCACGATGCGCTCCTGTTTGAGCGGAGTTTTCTGTGCTATCGAGATCGCGTGCAACTTCTGCGAGCCGGATATCTGTCGGTGGTGGCGTTGGTGCACGACGCATACGAGAACATTCACGCGCAGTTCGCACGCCATGGGATCACGCTCGAACGAACCAGATTTGAGGACCGTGCCGCCTCACGCATGGCACAACTTGATCAGATTGTAGCAGTCTCCACTCCTCTACCGCGTCGGGGCAAAGGCGTGGCGATGGACGTAGACCCCTCTCGCGCCGCCTTACACCAAGCAAAGTAGGATGTGCGATGGCGAAGTCGGACAAGCGGCCTCTCTTTCAAGGATCTCTCGCCGTAGCGGAAGCCTCGCGGGATCGAACTCCCTATTCGGGCTTTCTGGCCGGTTTGTTCGAGGGAGCGGTTCGCCGCGATCTCTTCCGAGCACAGTCGATGCCGCAGATCCGCGACACAACGAAGGAGTTTCTTGAACATCTGCGCCTCCTTCTAATCGAGAAAGTTGATCCGGAGAGCATCGACCGAGAGGGAGAGGTCGGCGAGGATGTGCTCGCAGCGCTCAAGAAGATCGGTGCCTTCGGCCTAAAAATTCCCGTAATTTATGGAGGACTCGGCTTTACCCAGTCGGAGTACCACCGTGTGGCGACACTCCTCGGAAGCCACGACGCCGCAACCACGGTGCTGATTTCGGCGCACAACTCGATCGGAGCAGCGGAACCAGTCAAGCTCATCGGAAACCGCGAGCAACAACAACGATTGTTGCCGCGCCTTGCCCGTGGCGACATTTCAGGGTTTGCGCTTACAGAGAAAGGTGCCGGCTGCGATATTTGGGACCTTAGAAGCTACGCCATCCCGGTACACGAGGGCGGTGTTCTAGTGGGCTATCGATTGACCGGTGAAAAACTGTACACGACGAACGCGCCCAAACGACACAATGAGTTCCTGGCGTCGCTCCTGGTGGTGATTGCTCAAATCGTAAACCATCCTGATGAGGTCACTCGCCCCAAATCGGAACGGCGGTTCGGGGCCTTTGTCGTCGACACCCGCACACCGGGATGCCACTGCACCAGGCTCAATTATATGGGCGTACGCGGCATCTACAACGGCGCCGTCCGGTTTGACAACGTCTTCATCCAAGTGGCCGATCGTTTAGGAGATGAGGGAGAAGGGTTACGGCGGGCCTTGGAAAGTTTGACCATCGGCCGACTGACCCTTCCCGCAGCGTGCCTCGGGAACCTGAAACAATGCCTCCGGCTCGCTCGGCTCCGCTCGCAACAGCGGATCCAATACGACCGACCAATCGGCGAGCACACGGACATCGGGTCGAAAATCGTGCGCATGGCTTCACGCACCCTCGCACTGGAGGCGTTGGTCACCATCACAGGGGTTTGGGCCGATGCCAAGATCGATGTGCGGCTTGAGTCGGCCGCCGCCAAGATCCTCGCGACCGAATGGCTGCTCGAATCTGTGCTCGATCTTTTCCGCATTTACGGCGGACGCGGATTCGAAACGTCGGAATCGCTCCGGATTCATGGGGACCCGGCGGCGCCGATCGAGCGCATGATCCGCGACTCGCTGATCAATGTTATTTGGGAGGGGACGAACGGTATCCTCACCCTCTGGATCGGGCGCGAAGGATTGGCTGAGTACGTATCCCAAGGTAAAGCCTTCTTGGAATTCCAGATCGGCGAGATGGCACAGGCTCTGCCGTTCTTCGCCAAAGTCGCGGGCCGTTCCTTCAACCGCTTGCCTGGGATTGCAGGATGGCCGGCTTCTGCCGTGCCTGAATCGGACTGGGAGCGGTTCGTCACGAAGAAGTCCCGCGAACTCGCACAGAAGTCGCTATGGGCAACGGCTCGTCATCGTCAAGGCCTCGCGCGTAAGCAACTCTTGATGACACACCTGGTCAAAGCCGGAATGCAACTCTTTGCGGTGGAATCGCTGATATGGTACGCCTCGCAAGAGCACGTCGCCTGGAATCATCAATTGGCCGACGGGCTTTTACAGCACTTTTGTTCACAGGTCGAAGACGAGTTCAATCCCAGGCCCTTGCTTTCTCTCAGACGATCGTTATGGCAGGACGACTCGCATGTGTTCCGCCTGGCGAAGGATATTCTTGCCGGCAAAGCCGAGTGCCTGGAAGAGGGGATCCTGGCCTGGCACCCAGCCGGGCACGGTCGGGACGCCCAGCTCGCGTCCACGATGGGAGCACAGTTGGCGGAATGTCCCGTGAAGTACTGAGCGACGTAAGGAGGCGGGAGTCGTTTCATCCAGACCGCTGAGCGGTGCGAGAACGCCCTGACGGACTTTTTCAGCATCTGTTGGACGTGCGGATCACCCCATGACGAGGTCGGCATGACGGAAATTGCGGAATACTTCGAGTTGGTCAAGGACCGCTATGGATTGAGCAGCGATTACGCCTTGGCCGAAAAACTCGGGATCGCACAGCCGGAAGCCAATCTCATGCGTCGTGGACTCAAAATCCCGAAGCCGGAGCTGTGCATCAAGATCGCTAAACTTGTGAACAAGAACCCGGTCGAACTTCTCCTGATCGCTCAAAAAGACAAGGCCCCGAAACAGGCCAAAGAGTACTGGACCTTGGCACTGACCGCCGTCGACGTCATGCTCCATATCCCCAAAAGTCCGAAATACATCCCACGTAAGGTGGCAGCCATCGGACAAGAACTCCGCCAACTCGAAACGCAGACCTTGCTCTATGAAGGAGCCGAAGCGAACGCGGAAGCCGTTCGACTCGTCCAGACGGCCGAGGAGTCCATCGACGCGATCATGGAGCGATGGAACATCTGGAAAAAGGGAGAGGCGCTATATCCAAGCTACCTCCTGGCGAACCAGGCGGCGGTCAGGCGGGGCGTCATGATCCGTCGCCTCTTGGTCCTGACGCGCGAGCAAATGCAGCAAGAGTCGGTCATCACGGACGCCGTCCAAGTCATGGACGATCAACATCGGGCCGGCATCAAGATCTTTTTTGCATTCCGGGAAGATCTCGAACGAGCGGCCGCCTTTCAACGTTTCGAGGAAGACTACAGGCAGCAAGGGGCTGCGCGGGACCTCAACACTGCGATCTTTGACCGGGAAATTCTCATTTTTTCCCGATCTTACGGTCAAGTGCAGCTCGGAATAGTGGGCCCCATTACGCCCATTACAATGATCAGTCAACTGGAAATCACGTGGAAGCCGGAGTTGCTGCGGGAGCTTGACCCGGCTCCGCTCTTCGACATGACCCGATATGTCTTCGAATATTCCGGCCCACGGGCTTTCAAGGCGGAATTGGAGCGATTCACGAGAGCGATCAAATGAAATTCCCGTCGGAGCCGTTCAAGATCAAGGTGGTGGAGCCCATTCGCCACACGACCCGTGGAGAGCGTGACAAACTGCTGCGCACCGCCGGCTACAATCTGTTTCACGTTCCGGCCGAAAGCGTCTACGTCGATCTCTTGACCGATAGCGGCACGGCGGCCATGAGTGACAGGCAATGGGCGGGCCTTATGTTAGGAGATGAATCCTATGCCGGCAGCAGGAACTACTACCACCTGGAAGAAACGGTCCGATCGATCTTCGGCTACAAGCACGTCATTCCGACGCACCAGGGCCGCATGGCCGAGAATCTTCTCTTCTCAACGATCGTCAAACCGGGAATGTGCGTCCCCAACAACATCCACTTCGACACGACGCGCGCCAACGTCGAGCATCAGGGGGCGGAGGCGCTCGACGTCGTCATCAGGGAGGCCTACGATCCCCACTGCGACTTGCCGTTCAAGGGCAACATCGATCTGCCCCGATTGGAGGAAACGATCAATCGAGTCGGACCGGACAAGATCCCGCTGGTGATGATGACCATCACGAACAACAGCGGCGGCGGACAACCGGTCTCGATGGACAATATTCGACGGACCCGTGGGCTGCTGGATCGCTACCATATTCCTCTATTTTTCGATGCCTGCCGCTTCGCGGAGAACTGCTTCTTCATCAAAGAGCGTGAACCGGCATACGCCGACGCATCGATCTTCGACATCGCCCGGGAACTCTTCAAGTACGGCGACGGTTGCACGATGTCCGCGAAGAAAGACGGCCTCGTGAACATCGGGGGATTTCTCAGCCTGAACGACGGGCGGTGGGCGCAGGACATTACCAACATGCTCATCCTGGTCGAAGGCTTTCCAACGTACGGCGGACTGGCGGGCCGTGACCTGGAAGCGATGGCCAGAGGACTTGAAGAGGTTCTCGACGAAGAATATTTGCGGTTCCGGATCGGTCAGGTTCGCTACCTGAGCGAATTGTTGGAGGGAGGAGGAGTACCGATTCTCAAACCCGTCGGCGGTCACGCGGTCTACCTCAATGCCAAAGAATTCCTCCCCCACGTTCCGCAATCCGAATTTCCAGGACAAGCGCTGGCTGTCGCGCTGTACCGGGATTTTGGCATCCGAGGAGTGGAAATCGGCACTCTCATGTTCGGCAAAAAAGATCCCGTGACAGGCCGAACGGTTCACCCCGAGCTGGAGATGGTCAGACTCGCCGTTCCCCGGCGCGTCTATACGAATATGCAGATCACGTATGTCGCGGAATCAATCATCGCACTCTATCGAAGGCGCGAACTGATCCACGGTCTCACGTTGATCTACGAGGCGCCGATGTTGCGCCACTTCACGGCGCGATTTGAAGAACTCCAAGGGGCACCGTCCCCGATGACCGTCTGAGGAAACATCATGGCCACCCTGTTCAAAGGGTTCGAGCGGATCGAGGAGGCGCGAGAGCGGTTAGCAGGCCGAAGTTTCATGGTGGGGCTGTTCGCAGGAAAGCCTGACTTTTCGCTCCTCCTCATGCCGGAAGAGTCACCGGAAGAGCAGGCCGCCTGGGAAGAATTCCGCCCACGCCTGGAAACCTTTCTCATGACGCAGGTCGATCCCGATGAAATCGAACGGACCGCGAAGATCTCCGACTCCGTCTTGAAAGGACTCTTTGCGCTCGGCGCCTTCGGCATGAAGATCCCCCGACAGTATGGAGGGCTCGGATTCTCGTACACGAACTATGGTCGCGCCATCATGCTCATGGCGAGCTGGAGCAATGCGCTGGCTCTCACCGTTGCCGTGCCGCAATCGATCGGCATTGCGATGCCGATCCTCATGTTCGGCAACGAGGAACAGCGACGCACCTACCTCCCCCTGGTTGCGCGGGAGGCTCTGTCGGCCTTCGCCCTCACGGAACCGATCACCGGGTCCGACGCCGCAAACATCGAGTCGGAGGCTATCTTAGATTCCACAGGAACGACGTTTGTGGTGAACGGGGAAAAACTTTGGTGTACCAACGGTCCCATCGCCCGCTATGTGACGCTGATCGCACGCGTACCGGTGAAATCGACACAACAGAACGGGCAGACGAGGTGGGAGCCGGTTCCCAAGGGCAAGAGAGCAGATGATCACGTACACACCGCCTTCATCCTTGATATGCGGACATCCGGTGTCCATGTTCGACAGCACTGTGAATTTGAAGGGTGTCGGGGCATCGAGAACGCTCACATGACTTTCACCGATGTTCACGTCCCGACGGAGAATGTCATCGGTGAAGTGGGCCTGGGGCTCAAGTACGCCTTGACCATCCTCAACGTGGGTCGGGCGGTCAGCATCCCGGCGATTTGCCTGGGCATGGCCAAACAAGCGTGGCAACCCACGCTCGATCGGGCCAATCAGCGACTCACCTTCAAGCAGCCTCTCGGTACCAGGCAGACACAGCGCATGAGGCTGGGCCGCATGGCTTCGAACCTCTTCGCTATGGAGGCCCTTGCGCTCACGGCGTGGCGAATGGCGGACCAGCATACCTATGATGTCCGGATCGAGGCAGCTCTGGCCAAGCTCTTCTGCTCCGAGAACACTATTCAGTTCTTAAAAGACGCCCAAGTCATCTTCGGAGGAATGGGATACGAAACCGCCCATTCCAAACGGGCTCGTGGAGAGCCTGCGTTCGGCATCGAACAACTCGTCCGAGATGCGGAAATGTACCGAATCGGAGAAGGTGCCACCGATATCCTACGACCATTCGTCGCGCGTGAAGGCCTCAACTTGCATCTTGAGCGGATCGGATGTCTCTTCGACGAACGAACGACGGGCGTTCATCGACTCATCGAGTTGCAGCGACTTGTGAGATTCTATGCTCCTTGGTACATGAACCAATGGAGAGGCAGCCGATTACCGCCCCGCCCAGAGTTCCAACATTCGAACGTCCGTTCCAAATTGATCTTCGTGGAACGTGCGAGTCGTCGGCTCGCCCGGACGATCTTCTACGCCATGCTGCTTCATCGGAAAGCGCTTCGAGACGATCAAGGCAGGCAAAACCGGATTGAGATAATCGGTGAAGACCTGTTGGTCATCGCCACGACCGCGCTGTATGCCGAAGCGCAGGAACAGACGGCAGCCCATCCGGAAGTTTGGGAGCTCGTCGAAGAATGTTTTCGAGAAGCCACGCAACGTGTCGAACAAAACATCAAGGGACTGATCCGCAATCAAGATACCGTGGTGGCGGCAGTCGGAGAAAAAGCGCTGAGCGGTCGATACGCTGCACTTAATAATGGAATCATACGGCGTGGGCTTCAAGACTACTCGCGCCAAGAGAGTGCTTTTAAAGCCGACGATGTGAACATGCACACGGTCGTTTGATTCCAATGGGACGTATTTAGAACATCGACACGGCCCCCGTCATAACGTGAACCAAAACAAAGACAACGTATGCGCGCCTGGTTGATGGACTCCTATGCCGGCGTTGAACAGTTGCGGCTTGGAGAGGTGCCGGATCCTCAGCCAGGCCCGACGGAGATACTGCTAAAAGTGAGGTATGCCGCGCTCAATCCCGCGGATGCGTTTCTGGCGCAAGGACTCTATCCGGCCAAACCCACTCTGCCGCATATTCTTGGGCGTGACGGCATGGGCGATGTCGAGACCGTGGGATCGGGGGTGGAAAACATCCACGTGGGTGACACAGTCGGGATTCTGCGCTGCGAGACGGGAGTGGAAACGCCCGGAACGCTGGCCGAGAAAGTTCTCGTCCCGGGAGAAAGCCTAGCCCGAGTTCCCATCGGCTGGTCTCTTGAAGAAATGGCAGGCGCCCCCCTGGTCTTCTTAACCGCATGGCAGGCCTTGACGCAATGGAGCGATCCACCTGCGCCTCCACCGGGAGAATCCGTCCTTCTCGTGACCGGTGCGTCAGGTGGAGTCGGCGTGGCATCCGTAATGCTCGGAAAATCGATGAACCTGATCGTGGTGGCCTTGTCGCGCGATGAGGGAAAGAGAACCAAACTGAAAGCGCTCGGAGCTGATTTCGTGTTTGACCCGGAAGACAGGAACCTAAGGCGGCCCGTGTCTGCCGCGATCAGTCCGAAGAAGGTGGATCTGGCTGTGGACTGTGTTGGCGGCAAACTCTTACCTCAAGTCATTGCCCTTCTCGGTTATGGCGGAAAAATCAGCATTGTCGGCAGGAGCGGAGGTCCGGTCCCAGAGTTCAATACGGCGACATTGTTATTCCGCCGCATTCGGGTCGGCGGTGTCTCGGTCGGGGATTATACGGCGCAAGCGGTTCAGACTGCGTGGAAAGAGATTGTCGATCGGCTGGCGATGATCGGACGCCGCCCGCTGGTGGACAGTATCGTCCCGTTCGAAGAAGTCAAAAAGGGATTCGCGCGATTGGCCCAAGGCCCGATGGGGAAAGTAGTGGTGCGCGTTACAAGAGAAGCCGAGTGACGGCAATTTTCAGAAACGCTCTGGAACTGTTCCATCATGTTAGACGGGGGACGACGCAAGCAGACTCTTGAGATCAGACACGACCACTCGTCCTCCATGAGTCCGCAGTGCTTCGGCCTGACCCAATCGGTCCACACCGATCACCAGGCCGAACCCGCCTCGACATCCGGCCTCCACGCCTGCAAGGGCGTCTTCGAGCACAATCGCATTGCCGGGCGATTCATTCAGTCGTTTTGCAGCTTCCAGAAAAGATGCCGGGTCTGGTTTGCCCGGCAATCGCTTTCGGCGACTTTCTTCCCCGTCGATGACGGCGTTGAACAGCACCAGCAGATGGACTGATTCCAAGACAGCCTTGCAATGGCGGCTGGCGGAGACCACAGCCGTCTTCAACCCTTGTTGGCGCACCGCCTGGAGAAAGGCCACTCCATCGTCGTATACCTCTACGCCTTGTTCGTACAGCATCATCGAAAAATAGCGGTCTTTTTTCTTCGCCAACCCGACAATCGTGTCGCAATCCGGAGTATCATCCGGATTTCCATCCGGCAGAATTATCCCACGAGAAGCCAGCAACGAACGCACCCCATCTTCCCGTAACTTACCATCCACGTACCGACGATACTCCTCGTGTTCGTCAAATGGCCGAAACAGGTTTCCTCCTGCATGTTGCCGAAAGAAGTCGTCGAACAGGTGCTTCCACGCCTTGGCATGGAGACCGGCCGTGCGAGTCAACACACCGTCCATATCAAAGAGTGCCGCTTTGAATTGTCTCCAGTCAGTCGGCTCCCTCATAGTATCCTCTTCACTGTGGAGGAACGTGTTGACGCAGGACAAACGTGTTCGCCGTTGTCACCGAAGGAGTCCCCGGAGAGAGATGGATTTGTTTCTCTTCGTGCCACAGGATGAGCGCTTCGCCTCGGCATAGTCGATAGGATGTCGTCGATGGTGTCAGCGACACTTCGAGGAGTTGGTCTCCGACGATCAGGTGAAAGCAAAGTCGCTCAAAACTAGGCGGTACGCGAGGGTGAAACCGCAGCTGTCCCCCATAGTCGCGCAGACCGGCAAATCCGTAGACGAACACCATCCAGACTCCGCCCATCGCCGCAATATGGCACCCGTCCTTCACATTGCCTGCCACATCCCCGAGATCCATGAGCGTCGCCGCGCGAGCGTAGTCCTCGGCTTTCTTCAGATCTTCGACCTCCGCCGCCAGAATGCTTTGGATACAGGGCGACAATGAGGAGTCGCCGGTCGTCAAGGCGTCGTAGTATTCGAAGTTCCGGCGTTTCAAGTCTCGCGTAAATTCATGCGGCAGGAGCAGCATCGCGAGGACGACATCGGCTTGCTTAAGCACTTGGTATCGATAGATCGTCAATGGATGGAAAAACAGCAGCAAGGGATATTTATCGAGCGGCACCTGCTTGAACGGCCAAGGTTCCTGTTCCAGAAAATGGCTGTCTTGCGCGGTAATAGCCCGCCCGTGGTCATACGGAACATACATGCGCTCGGCAGCTCGGCTCCACTCCAGAACCTCTTCCCACCGCAACTTCGTTTTATGAGCAAGCCGCTCGAAGCGATCGGGGCGTTCCCGTCGTACGCGCTCCAGGCTCTCTGCGGCATACCGCAAATTTTCGCGGGCCATGAGGTTGGTATAGGCATTGTTATCGACCATGACGTTGTATTCGTCGGGCCCCGTCACACCGTGAATGCAAAAACGGTCGTCGTGCTCTTTGGCATAGTATCCCAAGGAGTGCCATAAGCGAGCCGTTTCAACCAACATCTCGACGCCTTCATCGAACAGAAATTCGACATCGCCCGTGATTTCGACATATTTTTTCAGCGCATACATGATGTCGGCGTTGATATGGTATTGGGCCGTCCCCGCTTCAAAGAAAGCCGACGCTTCTTCGCCATTGATGGTTCGCCAGGGAAACATGGCCCCCTTTTGGTTGAGTTCACGGGCCCGCTTCCGGGCCATGTCCAGCAACCCGTACCGAAAGCGGAGCACATTCTTGGCGACTTGCGGGGCCGTGTACAGCAGGAACGGCAAGACATAGATCTCCGTATCCCAAAAATAATGCCCTTCGTACGCCTGTCCGGTGAGTCCCTTGGCGGGGATGCCGTTCTCCTCCGCACGGGCTGAAGCCTGGATTACGTGGAAGAGATTGAACCGAACCGCCTGCTGGACGGCGACGGGAGAGCACTCTGCCGGGACTGGATGCCGAATCACCTCGATATCACTGACGGCCCAGAAAGCATCCAAAAATCCCCGTTGGTCCTCTAGTAGCCTCGTGAATTCCATGTGCACGGCTCGATCGAGGGTGCGCTCCACCCGGGCACACATTTCATCCGGTTGGGCGGTGCGGCTCGTCTGATAGGCAATGTACTTGTAGAGCGTCACCGGCTTGCCTTGCTGACCTTCGAGAGTCAGAACAGACCGACCCACATCTCCCGACGCGTGGGTCTGCCACGACAACAACTGTCCCCCCTCCACACGATGGTCCACGCCGCAGGCAAGTATCATCCGGCTTTGCTTCGTGGCATGACACAGCACCATCCGATGGTCGTTCACGACTCTCTGCTGGGCATGCAGGACCTTTCTGGTAAATACTTTTCCTTGTCGGGGATCGGTGCCGCTCGTGCGAGGTGAAGGGCCGTTGGCGATCATTTCTGACGAGATGGCAATCGGAGCATCCGCATTCAGGATCGTGATCTGGTAAGAGATGGCGGCAATATGGCGGTCTGTAAACGACACCAATCGACGTGACTTAATAGAGACATGCTTTCCTGCCGGCGTTTCCCACACGATGTCACGATCCAGCGTACCGGCTCTCATGTCTAGTCGCCGCTCGAAATGTAAGAGACGTGCATGGGGAAGCCAAAACACCTCGTCGTCGACATACAGCTTGATGATTTTGGTATCGGTGACATTGAGAATGGTTTGCCCTGTCGTCGCTAGACCATAGGCCGTTTCAGGATACATAATCGGCCAGGACTCGTAGAAGCCATTGATAAATGTTCCGTCCTGGCCGATCGGCCCTCCCTCATCGAAGCACCCACGCATCCCGAGATAGCCGTTACTGAGAGAGAAGATGGTTTCCCCCTGACTCAAGAGCGAAGGCATAAATTCACGCTCGATGATCTGCCATTCATTCGGAGGATAGACATGAGGGAGCGGTTCTTGTCGCGGGTGGTGAATCATGGAATCCGATATGTCGCCCTGGCTGATGATGATTGAATGAATGTGACTGGTTAGTAACTGCAATCCGACTAGGGAGAGTCCTAGAAATGTTACGGTTGTAGGGGGCCCAATCCCGATTCCAAGACACAGACTCGACCAGGTCGCTCGCGTTGGAAGCCATAGATTTCCGCTGGACGCGGATGATGTTCATCATGCCCAAATCCTCGTGATTCAGGATGTGGCAATGGAACACGAAATCGCCAATGTCAGGCCCACGAAAGTCGATCCGGAGCGTGACACGAGGATAGGGGTGGCTCGGGTTGCCATCCCAGTGTAGAACCTCGATCGTGTCGAGGAATTGCCCGGTGATCCCCGGTGCCGGCTCAGTGCCGTTGATTTCAAAGTTGCGCTGCGCATCCACCAGGAAGTGCAGCTGGTGCAAGTGGAATTCATGGTTTTCTAGCCGTGACGGGACCCAAAAAGCGCTCAAGGGTTTCATGCCAAACCTTTATTGGCCATTAAGAATCTGGCGCCGAACTGATTGTGCAGCCGCCAGATGACCCTGCAAGTCCAGACCGACTTCTCCAAGGAACCGTTTGAGCTGCGGGTCCTCCACCGAACCAGCCGTAGTATGAACAAAGTTGACTGCTTGCTGATGCAGCTTGATCTGATACGCGAGGTACGTCTGGTCAAAGCTCGTTCCCGTGTTGTCTCGGAGATCTTCCATGGCGTTCTGATGCGCATTCTTGAATGTAGCGGCCAGCGCTGGGTTGTGAGGATCTATCTTCATCCGCTGAGCCAATTGATCGGTCTCCTGCATTTGCATCTGATGTTCATTGACCATGCGTGAGGCATATGCCCGCACCTCCTCGGATGACGCTCGGTCTCTCGCCAGTTGTCCGGCATCGATTTCACTGTGATGGATCGTATTGAGTATGCCAAGAACGTCTGCATTGGACAGCGTCACACCAGGCAAAGCCCTCTCGGCCAAAGAACAAGCCGAGATGAGGGCATAGGTGCTCATCGCAACAGTAACCACAATCCATTTCATGTAAATCTTCTTTCAAATGCCGCGTGAGAGAAGCTCGTATTATTGACGGCCATCCCGTTCGCGTTCGTCCATGGCATCAGTCCAAAAACCCATCTTGTCGGGCATCCGCAACAAATTGAGCGGTAGTCGATTGTGCGGCGTCTTCGAGGCTCTCCGTGAAGACGTTCATCCAGGAAAATGGCAGCAGCACGACCCAATAGAATTGTCTCGCCGTAATGTCGTATGTGTACGTCTTTGTGACCCTATGCTGACGAGACACCCGGTAGGTGAACTCCCACCCGCCTTCGTTAATATAAAAGGGAAGAATAAAGCCGGTGTTTGATGAGAGCTGGCCGAGCAGCTCTCCATACCAATGCCACGGATACGGTTTCTCCTGCACATGGACCATAACATCCGTCCTGGGCCAGGTCGTATAGAAGACATCGCTGCTACAGCCTGCGGCCTGTTGGAGTGCGTCTTCCATGGTACGAGCCACATTCGACGGTGCCAACACACTACTCAAAGTCCACTGATAGGTCCCCCTCCATGCCGACCTCTCTTTCCCTTCCCCCAGACCATATGAAAACTCAACGGTCTGATGACAGGGAGTAAGTACAGGCGTTGCAGAAAGACTGGAAAGGGAATGCTTCCGTGGAGGGGCACGATACGTCACGATACACCCTGAGAGGGTCACTAGTAGGAGGAAAACGATCAGGCTACGCATGGTTTAGTAAAACAGCCTCAAGAAGAAGATCGATTATGAAAGAATCTTAATCAAATATCGAACGAGGGTCCCACTAGGAAAAAGGATAGTGGCGATAAGGTCGCGGATTTTGAATCGGACACGGGACACTAGAAGGTGGTTCGCAATCAGCATTTGAGAGGTGTCCCTGGACAAGTCGCTACGCGTATTTGACCAGCGGTTGTCCCTGGGCAGCTAGCAGAAACAGCGAGAGATCTTTCGTGCTGGTCCATCGCACTTCCCACCCGTCTTCACAGTGCTTCCGACGTGTCTCGTTCCTAGCTGAGCGCTCTCCGAGGCGTTCTCCCAGTTCCCGATGAGGGTGGCCTACGCGATAATAGCTCCATACTCAATGGAGGTTCTGTCATTCGATCGGTTTGCAGATGAGTGGATTGATCGTGGTGGAAGGGTCGATGGCCTGGCACTCAACCGCGTTCTGAGGTGTCGTTCCGTATTGGACGCTGAGCCAGGAGTGGTGAGGAGGCGGTTGAAGGTTTACAGTGGTTACCTCAAGTAGGAAGGAGACGACGACATGAACATCCGTTACACGTGCGCCAACATGGTGATGATCGGTGGAATCCTGTTCTGCACCGGCGGGACCGTACAGGCCCAGGTCAGCAGTGGCTCCCCGTCCGGTGGTTCAACGACAATGGGAAGTGGGTCAGGCAACCTCGGGGGATCAAGTGGTGGCTCAGGGGGATCCATGAACCAAGGTCGAGAATCGTCGGGATCGATGGGGCGCGAAGGTCGTGAGATGTCGAAGCCCCTCCCAGGCGGAAATCAAGCCGGACCAGTACCAGGCGGAGATCCCACAGGACCAGGAAGAACGCCCAATTCAAGTGGACCAGGCGGAATTTATCCGACGGTTCCCGGCGGCAACGGACCCAGTTCGGGCACTGGATCCGCCGGGAGGGGATCGTCCGGCAGCATGGGTTCATCGGGCGGGATGGGATCGGGTGGTGGTATGGGATCATCAGGGGGTGCGGGCGGCGGCGGACGGTAGGGTGTTTTCATGGAGTCTCAATAAAGGGGTCGGCGAGGCTGCAACCAGACTCCCGACTCCTTTTATATCTCACGCCGGCATGAGCGATTGTATTCTATTCATGATACCAAACCGCATGGGAGATCAACTGCTCTACTGTGGATTCACCGACAGAAAGTCGTTCGCGAACTCTTTGATGATAGATTCCACGTTCCCTATAACCTGAGCTTTCACGGATTTAGAGTTCACCACCGCCGTACGTGACTTGCCCCAGGTGATCGCAGGTATTGTCATCTCCGATCCATTTCTCAAGAAGACCTGTTGAATGACCGCGCCAGTGATGGTGACCCCATAAACGGACACCTTCTCAGATTTCACAGGAGTGGCATTAATCTCTAAAATTGCTGCAGAAAGGCCCGTGCGGCCCTCTTCATCCGTGAGCACCTGTATTCCGCTCGCCCGAAGAATACGCTCCACGACAGTGCGAATGGCCTCCACGGACAATCCACTCCTCTTACCGTCCGGCCCAAGCTCTTCAACGACCACGAACACACCGGACAAGCCCCGCAGGCTTTCACGTTCAACATTCGCCGTCGCTTCGGCAGATTCTGCAACAAGTCCATTCAAAATAAGAATCATCACGAACACGTACCGCATCGTGCCTCCAGACATGGATATTCTCTCTGACATACTTCCGCCACTTCCAGAGTCGGCCCGGCTTTGAGCCCACGGAGGTGCGGATGTCCTGGAACTCGGCTTCAGAGCGGCAGTCAGTTATCGGTGGGGTTCAATGGCGACGACTCTTCTTCATGCGTGTTGTCGGGCGCTCTCTCGGGACTCTGCACCGGGACAGATTTCTGCAAGACAAGCGAATATCCGTGTAGGCCGCCGACCTGATTCCATAGCGGTTTCACGACGACGCGGAGATGGCACAAGGAGCCATTGGGACGGTGACACACCGCCTCATACGTGGCATCTCCTTTCAAACGAGCTTTTCGGTAAACCTGCGCCCAGCGGCTCGCCCCTGTTTCTCGACGCTGGAAGATGCGGAAAACCGGTTGTCCGATCATTTGGTCAATCGGATGCCCAGTGAGTCGTTGCGCGGCGCGATTCCATTCGGTCACGCGTCCTCGGGCGTCACTTAAGACCAACCCCACCTGCTTCAACCTATTGACAAACAGCCGCAGTCGGTTCAGCCGCGAGGTCGTTTTGGCGAGTGCTTTCCGGTGCTTGTCTCGACGCCAGTCAATATAGAGGCAGACGAGCGCGAGCATGGTGAGGGTCGCGGCCCCAATCGCTCGATTCGTTGTCTCGGTCTGCAAACTCCCCAGCGGCGATAATAAGAACCCTAAAACCATCAGGACCAAGGCAGCCGCCGTAACCGGCACGATGGCAGTGGCACCCTTCCATTGCAGTGCAAGAACAATGGCAATGCAGTACGGAACCCAGGTGACTACTTCATCCGCTGTTCCAAGATCGATGATAAAGGTACAGAGGAGCGTGAGAATGGTGAGGGTTCCCAGCACGACCGGTTGCGGACGGATTGCCTTTGTCTCATCGAATGGAAGAACACCATTCATCACGTCCACCGTACGCATCGAGCCTCGCCACGCCGATCGGCATCACCACTCTCGTGGCGAACGTCAAGAAGGTTCTCACGCAGCTCCACATGAGAGAAGCAGTCTAACTTCAAGACTTTGGCATAGGGAGAGAGAGACCTTCCCAACCTGGATGCTACCCGAACGAATGGTTTCGCCCCCTGGCACATTCTCGGTAATTCTCACCGTGTAGCTATAGAAACCTGGTTTATTGAAACAGACGCTCGCTGCATCTCCGGGAGCGAATAGACGAATCTTTTTCATCAGGTACTCCTTAGTGAAAGGTCTAAAACAGAGTCGATTGAATAATATTATTCCTGCTCACGACCTTTGACACCTAGGACATCCCATAGAGAGAACAATGTTGATGCCGCAGCGCCTCCCGCAATGAGCGGCATGGACCGGCATGGCATCTCTGCTGCAGCTCTATCCTCTAAACCGACTACTTCTTGCCGTGATGTTCGATACGCTGCTTCGCGCCTTCCGACGCATGATGAGTGGCATGAGTGTGATGCCTAGGCACAAGGTGGGCATGATGCGCCGCCTTCAGCGTGCTCAATCTTCTCATTGAACCTGCTCCGGCGCTCAGTGAAATCATCCTTCGCTACCTTCCAGCTGTTCTTGTGGATGTCTGTTCATCATTTGAGAATGCCGTGTCGTTCATACCTTTAAATTCCTACCACATGGTTGTCTGTCCTCAGCGCATTGCCTCGCGCGATCGGCATGTTTTGCTCCGTCTCAATCGGCTGCACAATCCTTGCGCCCCGTATGCTTTTACGACGGCGCGAATGAAGTCGCCCTTGGATTCCTGCACGGAGCCACGACGGCCCCGAACATCATCCGTATCATTGAAGGTCTGTTGGCGCTGTACCGATTGCGTTTTTCTCTCGCACGGCGGAGGAAGTGGGTGACCGATTTTCGCAAGCGGATTCGGCCAAATCGCATTCAGGAAACCTCGGAATCACTGCGTATTGCCAAACAAGACAACCGCATGATGTGTCAACATATGCAGGCTTTTCAAAGCCAGACCCACGATCTCGCGGCTGAGGCAAGACAGAGAATGTGGAAAAGTCATTTCTAAAACGGTCTACCGATCCGCTTAAAAGCGTTTGCGCGGCTCGATGGGCAACAGACTTATGAAACAGTCAAGCGGATTCGGGAGTGCTCTGTAAAAAATCTTGAGATAGCGGATCATCACATTGGGTGTGATGATCCTGAGCTGTTGTTACGCTACTCTTCAGATGGATCTTTGATAGGTCCGACAGAAGCACGCTCCCTTTCTCAACGACTGTTTTATTCTTACGAAGTGACACGACCCCAAATATAGAGTTTTCTTGACATTGTTATCCGCATTAGTCGTGGATAGTCATTGTTATCCCAAGCTGGCGACGTGTATTTTTCCACACCGCCATCTTGATTAGGCACGAAGACCTTTGGCAAAATCTCGCTCCAGGACGAACCGGTCGGTCATTTTCATGGACCATACACCTAAACGGTCCGCCACCCTCGGCGACATTCTCTATGCCAAACCCAAGAAACGGGTTCCCGAAGAGGACTGGGTGAAGCTCGTCCAATCGATTGCCGCAGGCGATCAACTGGCGGTGCATGCCCTTTATGAGAGGGCTCATCGCATCGTCTTCACGCTTATCATGCGCATCACGGCCAATCGGGAAACAGCTGAGGAGCTTACCGTCGACGTCTTCCATGACGTCTGGCGGCGCGCGTCTCATTATGATACCGCGAACGGCACGGTGCTTGGCTGGATCATGAACCAGGCACGCTCACGAGCGATCGACCGCTTGCGCTTCGAAAGCCGAAAGAAACGCAGCCACGGCGGTGATATACAGGCGCTGGACGAGTTGGTGGCCGATCCGCGCAATATGCTCCAGCTTCGAGAAGAAAGCGAGTCGCTCCATGCGGCCTTGAAGACACTGACCGCGGACGAGCGCCAGGCGATCGAAGGGACCTTCTTCGCCGGGCTTACACATGCCGAAGCCGCATCGAGGCTCAATCAGCCGCTCGGCACCATTAAGACACGCATTCGTTCAGCGCTGCACAAGCTGCGGCGCAGGCTAACTGCAGAAGCGAGTAAACCATGAGTACGTTCGAGAGTAACCCCTGCGAGCAGAGCGAGATCACGTGTGCATACGCCACTCAGGCATTAACGCCACCTGAGGCGGCGTCGGCCGAGGTGCATATTGCTGCGTGCCGCAATTGTCAGCGCGAGATCGAGAACCTCCTGCCAGTAGTCAATGAGTTCGTCTCCTGGCCCACTGATGTGCTGCGTCCCCCGACATCGCTGCAGACGCGCCTCGCGCTTCGGATTGC
>JACZCY010084737.1_pt1 | contig 58366 bp, 53 predicted proteins | sample 8641821 | NCBI WGS metagenome assembly JACZCY01 (sample SAMN15324609, study PRJNA640507) | soil metagenome | isolation source: intercropping sugarcane | place: China: Luxin town, Laibin City, Guangxi Province | collected 2019-07-25 | depth 10cm m | reverse complement strand
GGCTGGCCCCCTGCGGTATCCAACAAGCTCCATCCGCGCCGGGCGCACAACTCGAAACCAGGTTGACATTGTCAGAGGTAGGTATAGGAGAACGTGGTCGCCGCCCCGCTGGCTCCATAGGGACCGGTGGCACTGGTCAGCCGGTCCAAGGCATCGTAGCCGAAGTCTTGGTTCCCATTGATCGGATCGGTAATGAGATCCACATTCCCATCGGCCGTAAAGGTATAGGTGAGATCTTGATACAGGGGATTGCTGTTGACGATCGTGGATGAATACACACGGGAATGTCTGGCCATTGTGAATGACTACTGACTGATGACCTTACTTCAGGCAGCGCAGTTGAAAGGAATCAGGAAGCAGCTGAGAACTTTTCTGGCGGACTTGCAGAAGCGACCGGTGGCTTGAGGTGGTACTCCTCTCGGTAGATCTGTACGGCGGTCATCAACAAACTGATGAGGATCGGACCGACGAAAAGGCCGAGCAAACCATAGAGAGCCAGCCCGCCCAACACGCTCAGCACGAGCGGCAACACGGGAATCTGTATGTCTTGACCGATCAACCAAGGCCGAAGAAACTGATCGACCATTGAGACGACGCCGATTCCCCACACCAGCATAGCGAGCGCTTTTCCGGTCGCCCCCATCCAGAACAGGTAAAAGACGACGGGCCCCCATACCAGCCCAGTCCCACCGAATGGGATCGGCGCCAATACGATCGTCAAAGCCGTGAGTCCCATCGGAAACGGCACATCGAGCGCCAAGTAGGCCATCCCCGCCAGGAGACCCTGAACGATCGCCGTAACCAGCACCCCTTTCACCACCGCCCGAATGGTTTGATCTGACCGAGTCAGGATTTTGGACTTGTGTGATTCCTCCATCGGAATCAAATCGTATAAGACAGCGAGCCACTGCCGACCATCTTTGAAGAGAAAAAACAGCACCAACAGCATAATGAAGAAATCCGTGACGAACACGAAGGTGTTCTTCAGCAAGCCTCCCATTCCTCCAACGAGAAATTGACTGAGTTCCTTCACCCCGGTCATTAACGACTGCTCCAAGGAAAATGCAGGCGTACTCGTACCTGACACCGCCGACTTCAACCAACCGCCGATGAAGGGAATCGTCGCCACTTGATCCGGCAGACGTTGGAGCCCGCCGGCCGAGATCCATAACCGGATCTCTTGTTCAGCTGCGCCGGCCTCCCGTACCAACATCATGCCCATTGCAACTAAAGGAACAATCACAATCCCCAACGCCCCGACGGTCAGGATGCCGGCGGAAAGTGCATCCTTGCCGCCGAAGAGTTTCGTCAAACGGACATGGAGGGGAAACGCCCAATGGGCCAACAGACCGGCCCACAACGTCGAGAACAGGAACGGCTTGAACATCAACCCAATTTGATAGAGGAGCAACACCAGAAGGGAAAAGAACACGATGGAAAAGATCTGTTGTCGAGTCATGGAAGATGTCGGAGTCTCTTGAAGAAGGTATCGAGTAAATAGCAGATCCGGCGGCGTCTGTCACGGCAGGAAAGATGGTATGGAAGCAGCGAGACTCCCGATGTAAGGAGAGCACCGCGAGCAATCGGCGGGAACGACTTACAGATCGGGGTCCCTTCCGATCAGCGCCACCGCTTTTCCACGATGCGCGTTCATATCACGAACGTTACCGGGCAACCGAGGCGCTTCTTCGGGCCAGGCCGTCACCCCCATGTCGCTCACGCCCTGAAATTTGGCTCCCTCCTCCATCAACATCGTAGGACAATGCACTTCGCCGATCAGAATCGCGGTTTTGAGGAGTTGGATTTTTCCGGTTGCCGTGACTGTGGCTTTGATGCGTCCACTGCTGATCAGTGAGTCCGCGTGGATGGTTCCCTTCACGACTCCATCTTCTCCGACAATGACTTCCCCTTTCGTGTGCACATCGCCGTCGAGACGTCCATCGATTCTCACGGTACCGTCGACTTTGATTTCACCTTTCAGTTCGACGCCCTTTGCCAACAGCGTAATATTACCATCATCTACATACCCGGTCTTTTTCATGGGGACTCCTCGATGCAGGTCAGCTTCCACAAGGTTACCTTAGGACCGGGATTACGCCTAACAGTTTATGGAATCCAACGCCCTTGTACTGCCCCTCCAACTTATTTATTGCGGCAAACCAAACGTCTGCTTCAGCCGTTCCCAGAACCCGCCTCCGTGAACTTCGCAATAGACCGTCGGCTCGGTCCCCGCGATGAAGAACTCAAACGTTTTCTCCGGACATTGCGAAGTCGCAAGTTGTCCGCTTTTGGGATCGACCTTCCGTTGGACGACTCCAACCGGCATCTCAAAATCCTGAGAATCCCGCGGGATAAGCCGAACCGCCAACTCACTCCAGATTGGAAGAGCTGCCTGCGCGCCGGTCAACTTGATGGGTCGTTCATCATCAAAACCGACCCAAACACCGATCACAATGTCGGGGGTATATCCTACGAACCAGGCATCTCGATACCCATCGGTCGTCCCTGTCTTGCCGGCCACAGGACCCCGCACCCCTAACGCTCTAGCCTTTGCCCCCGTGCCTCGATCCATCACTCCTTTCAACAACGACGTAATGAGAAACGCCCCTTGTGGTGTGGCAGCCTGACGTCGATCGAGGGGAGGACTCCAAATGGTCTCTCTTCCTTCACGCACCATGTTGGACAGTGCGACCGGACGGATAACAACGCCGCCATTGGCGAGCCCGGCATAGGCCGATGTAATCTGAAGCAAAGAAACCGAGGAACTACCCAACGCCAAGGACAAATTGTCGGCCAATGGTGTGGAAATTCCGAACGCGTGCAACAGATTCGTGAGCGCAGTAATTCCAGTTCGGTGTGCGGTCCGAACGGCGGGAACGTTCAAGGACTGCTCGAGTGCCGTTCGAACCGTCACCTGGCCTCTATATTGCCTATCGTAATTCTGCGGCGACCAGGAACCTGTGTCGGATTCCAGTGTCACCGGCTCATCCACGAGTAATGTTGTCGGAGTCAGGCCGGTCGCACCCGAGTCACGTGCGGCCTCAAACCCCGCAAGGTACACAAAAGGCTTGAAGAGAGATCCCGCCGATCGATGCGCTTGCACCGCCCGGTTGAATTGGCTGAGGCGATAGTTACGGCCGCCGACCATCGCCAACACATGGCCGCTCTTCACATCCAGTACGACCGCGGCTCCTTGAAGCGGAGGCTCGACTCCTGCCAGAGCCGGATAGCTCTTTTCAAGTTTCGTCAACCCTTCCTGTAGCGCCTGAGCGACGATTCGCTGAACCCTGGGATCAAGGGTCGAATAAATTCGCGCGCCGTCCGGTATTTCCATTCCTATTCCCTGCTCGATTTCTCTGAGCAAGTGATCGACAAAATACGGCGCATCGGTGAGGACATCTTGATTCAACATGACTTTCACCGGTCGGTTCATGGCCTGAGCCATGGCATCCTCCGTCAGGATCCCCTCTTCTCTCAGACGGCGAAGCACCACATTTCGACGCTTCGTTGCATACTCAACGTCTTTTACAGGTGAATAGGTATTGGGCCCCTTGATCAATCCGACGATCAGCGCCGTTTCATCGATCGACAGCTCGTCAAGATTCTTACTGAAATAGCGATGCGCGGCTTCTCCTACACCGTAGATCGAAACCGGTCCGGCTTGGCCGAGATAGATCTCGTTTAAGTAACTTTCCAGGATTTCTTCTTTTTGGTACTTGAACTCAAGCGCCATCGCGGCCATCACTTCCCGGAGTTTCCGCCCAATGGTTCGCTTCGGAGAATAATAGAGGTTCTTCGCCAATTGCTGGGTGAGCGTGCTGCCTCCCTGCACGACGATGCCGCGAGTTATGTTGACCCAAAGCGCTCGGCCGATCGCGATGGGATCAACCCCGAAATGGGAAAAAAATCGACGATCCTCAATGATCAGCAGCGTCTTAATCAGGGTCGGAGGGACACGGTCCAGGGGAATCCATTCCCGGACCTGCCTTGAGCCGGAGCGCATCCCGCTGATCAAAACCGGCTCAAGAGATACCAAGGAAAGCGGTCGCCCATCAGACATTGACAACACCTCCGTGACGATGCCGTTCGCCAGTATCAACCGGACCGATCGTGCAGGAAGTCGGTTCTCCTCCTGAGCATGTAGAAAGATCTCGATTGAGTCCTTTGTGGCGAAATACTCACCGGCTACCCGCGGTGCCGCAGCGACCGGCTTGTACTCCAATCGTTGCAAATGGTCGAGCAATCCCGAATCCACAGGATGGAGCCCCGGCGTCAGAAAAAACGGGGCGCCATAGATCAACAGAGGTGGATGCTCATCGCTTTTTGGTAATGCCAAACTGGTTGAGAGAAAGACGCCATACCCTCCCGCTAGAGCGATCGTCACTCCGCATACGCTAAGGAATGGAATGAGTAATCGCCTCGCCAGCGGGACGGGCCGAGACGACGCTTGAGCCGACATGGCCTCAGCTTACCCTGTATCTTCAGACAAGGGAACTGTGCGCATGGGAAATGCGTAGCCCGCGAAGACAGAGCATCTCAGGAGTTTTTATGTGGACTTGCAACTTCCAAGTAGGGTTGCGGCTTCAGGCAGGACCTGGTTTATCTGATACAGGGCCGTCGTGCTCCGATTCATTTTGCATCCACATCACTGAAGCCGAAATTGGCGGTGGTGAGGGTATGCGCGGTATCCTCATTGAGCGTGACCGTGGCATTGGCGCCGGCAGGCGCCTCGTTCACGTTGGTCAGATTGATGGTGAACGTCTCGTCGTAGGTCAGGCCCCGGAGTCAGTGACCCGGACCGTGACGTCGTGACTGGGAGCGTTCTCGTAATTAAGTAAGGTGCCGTCGGCCACCGTGAGCACCCCGTTCTGCGTACCCTGTCCCCCTAAGAATTTCTCCCGCTATGCTATCGGTTCAGTTGAGGAGGAACTTGACTCAATGGAAGTGAACAGAGCCGAACTAGGCTGAACTATTAAGGAAGGGACTCATAAGGCTTATAGGTCATTTAGGACAAATTTTCGCTCCCACGCGGGGAAGGACAGGCCTTACCTCGAAGGTCAATGTTGGCTTCCGGCCAGCTTCCCTCCTTCCGAGTTACCTCCTCCGGATCTATCCCACCTCCCAGTCTCCGGCTATCTTTCTCACAACACGCACAAAACCCCAACCTTTACCAAGGAGAATAGACATGAATTGTTCACGCTGCCACGGACTCATGGTGAGGGAACATTTCCTGGATTTTGAAGGCACCTACGGACATATGTGGGCCCACGGATACCGCTGCATGAATTGCGGGAATGTTCATGACCCGCTCATCGAACAACACCGGCTTGCCAAGGCACAATCGGCGTTGGTGCTCGCAAATAATGAAGCAGACTACAAGGAAGACGAACTCCATACGGACGAGCATTCAGTCATCATGCGTGCGGCTTGACACCGAATCCAAACCAGGCCGCCACACAAACCCATACTCGTACGTACAAAGTTCTGGCTTGGGAGGAGAGGGCATGGCCAGTATCTTGATCGTCGACGACGATGCACCGATCAGGGCGGTATTGCGCGACATCCTTGAAGAAGACGGTCACGAGATTCGTGAAGCCGCGAACGGCCGAGTCGGCCTCACCCTCTATCGCAAGGCACCGGCTGATCTTGTCATTACCGACATCCTGATGCCGGAGCGCGATGGAATGGAAGTCACGCTCGCACTGACGCGGGAATTTTTGGATGCTAGAGTCATTGCCATGACCGGTGCTACCGGTAATCAGAATTTTCTGAACGTTGCCAAGCTATTCGGCGCCCGACGCGTCATTCAGAAACCCTTCACCCCCGACGTCATTCGTCGGGTCGTGCGTTTCACGCTCGATCATTAGCAGAACCAATGAGATGGCTAAGACGAACAGAACGGCCTCGCCCCCGAAGAAAGAGACAGAGTGCTATCCTAGTCCGTCCTTGACTCCCTCGACAGGTCTCCGAGGTTCACGCATCTGGGTGGGCCACAAGGATCCCGCAAGCATGCCCATTCCTGCCATTGCAAACCCGACGAGCTGCGGAGGCCAGACGTCAGTCGGCTGACTTACTAGCTCCAATGCCAACCAACTCGTGAGCCCGGCGACAATGGCCCAAAGCGCACCCTGTGTCGTCGCCCGCTTCCAATAAAGTCCTGCAAACAATGGGAAAAAGGCCGCCACCAGGGTTACCTTGTACGTGCTCACAACCAGCTTATAGATCGTCGCGTCCGACCACAGTGCAAGAACCAATACCGCCGAGGCAAATCCCACCAGTACCATTCGCATAAGGCGCAGAAATTCCGAATCGTTCAGATGTGGGAACATCGGCCTGACGACGTTCTCGCTCAGCGCAACCGACGGTGCAAGCAGGGTCGCACTGGAGCAACTCATCACTGCAGAAAGAACTGCGCCGAAGAACATAACCTGCGCCGCGATCGGAGTGTGTTGCAACACCAGGGTCGGCAAGACCAGCTGCGAATCCTGCTCCAACAATGCTCCGAACTTAACAGGATCAATCAAAGTAGCAGCATAGGCAAGAAACATCGGTACAAAACAGAAGGTAAAATAGAGCGCGGCGCCCAGCAGGGAACCCCGCACAGCTGTGGGCTCATCCTTTGCCGAGCTGATCCGCTGGAACACATCTTGTTGTGGGATGGAACCAAGCATCATAGTCATCCATGCGCCGACAAATGGAACCCAAGCCGCCATCGTGGCCGGTGGAAACAAGTCGAGTTTCCCGGCCTCGGCCGCATGGCTGACGACCGTGCGTACACCGCCCGCCAGATCCCCGACGATCGACGCAATGTACAAAAGTCCTCCCATAATCACGGAGATCTGAACGAAATCGAGAATTGCCACAGAGAACATGCCGCCGAACGTCGTATACGTCAAAACAATCGCTGCGCCGATCACGATTCCGACCGACTGATTGACACCTCCCTCCGTCACGACATTGAGCACCAAACCCAGCACTTTGAATTGGGCCGCGACCCAGCCCAAATATGAGGCGACGATGCAGAGCGTGCACAACACTTCAATGGTACGGTCGTAGCGGTACCGATAGTAATCCCCCACCGTCAGCATATTGAGTCGGTACAGGCGTGGAGCAAAAAAGAGTCCGGCGAGCATCAAACACATACTGGACCCGAATGGATCGGCGATCACCCCGCGCAGCCCTTCTTTTACGAAGGTAGCCGAGATGCCTAATACCGCTTCGGCACCAAACCAGGTCGCAAATACGGTGGCCACCACAACGGCTAAAGGCAGGCTCCTGCCGGCAACGGCAAAGTCCTTGGAGTTCTGCACACGTGTCGCCGCGAAAAGTCCGATGCCGACCGACAGGAGGAGATAGAGGATGACGAACCAGAAGACCACGGGCGCAGGATACGGCCATCCTGGCTTGCAATCAATCGATATTCAAGAAATCTTCTGGCATAGAGGCTGACCATTCGAACATCTAGATTGATGCAGGAGCGAAAGCAATTCATTCCTGAAAGTCCCAGAGTTAGGAATGGGAAGGGGTCCGTTGGTCTCGATCACCGTATTCGCCGGATCTTGGGAATATGGTTTCCGCTCAAGATCCCAACGGCTGGCCACTGTGACCCTTGATCCATCATGGCGCACATGAATGAGCTTGCCTTCCCATCGTCCCTTCGTGCGAAGTTCCTTCTCGATAACCTCGAGCGGAACAGGGAAAACCGTCTTGAGGAGTTGATGGGAAGTCATTCCCAATACATCTTGCGGTTCCCACCCATACAGTTTCTTCGCCCCATTACTCCAGTATCGAATCGTACCATCCAGATTGCGAATCATGAACGCATCAGCAGAAGGAATGCCGTCATTCTTCAGCCTATCTTGCCCTCTACCCGGTTGCTCTGGGTAGATTCTTGACAAGAGACTATAGGTCACTTCTGCCAGAAGCGCGGAGCCCGGCATCGTTAAATGGACAGTATCCCAAAAATAAAATACTCCATCCTTCGCGACTGTGCACTTATCCTTTGAGCAGAACAATTGTGAGGCATCAATAAATTCAAAGCCAAACTTAGACACCTCTTCGTTGAGAGCCGCATTGACAGCATCAAGGCCGTCTGCTTCCACCTCAAGATTGTTCGGCACTTCCATCCCAAAGTTCTCGAGTTTGTACACATAGCGATGAATATCTAGTGAGAGTGATGCCGGCTGAGAATAGACGATCACTCGCTTCGCCTTCAGTTTCTCGAACAGAGCATCGAGCTTGGCTCTGAATTCTTTATCGCCAAGCCTTTCATACGTCTTTAGCCAGCTACTTGCTACAATGATTCCATCCATGTGATTGTTCGGAACATATGTATCAACAAACCAGTCGTAGAAATCGGCACACCGCCCGTCATTTACGCTGCGTATGGCCCGACAAGAAGCTCCAGTGAGCTGAATGATGGCATTCTGACCGAATACGCGTGCAAGACCTGGATATAAACTAGCCGCAAGGCTGTCTCCAAACAATACATAGACCTTGGAGGTGTGAGTCTGTCCTCCATCTATCCGAATAGCTGAGGGCTGCACAGAGTCACAATGATTCTGTACAAGGGTTTCAAAATTCTGCTGCAGATCAAAGAAACAGGTGTGCAGTCGATAGAGCCGGTCTGAATCGCTGTGTAACCTACTTTGATACTCTGCTGTGGTCAGCTGCAGGCCGACGGCGCACATTGCTAGGGCAACTGCAGAAGCGAACGAGAATCTCCACACCAATCGTTTCGTTACCACATCCTTGCGGCGAAATGGCTGTTCGACATAACGCCACGTTACGTAAGCAAGACCGAACGTTAGAACGAGTATAAACGCCATAACCACATTATTAGGCTCAGTGAAGCTTCTATGGCGGGCGAACGACAACAACGGCTGATGCCATAAATAGGCGCTATAACTGACAAGGCCCATACCAACTAATACTCTACTAACCAACAACCGCCCGACCAACGTTCCGGGTAAAGCAAATACGATAATTAAACCAGCGCCAACTGTCGGTATCAACGCATATAAACCCGGGAAAGGCGTCTCCTTACCAAAGGCCAGTATCCCTAATGCGATCAGTCCGATCCCAACAAGACCGAGTATTTGATGGAGCACCGTAGGGAATTGGTCACGCTCCTTCCCTTCCAGGTAAAAGGCGATGAGTGAACCCATCGCCAATTCCCATCCTCGAGTTGGCAGCAGAAAGAACGTCGCCTCTGGTTTCCTCCTTACCTCGTACTCGGCTAACGCAAGGCTAAGAATCGCCACGATGACCAGAAGCACGACAATTCTCTTTCGCCCCAATTGCCACGCAAACATCAGAAACATCGGGAACAGGACGTAAAACTGCTCTTCTACCCCCAAACTCCATGTATGGAGCAGGGGCTTTAACTCTGTGGTTGCATCGAAGTAATCGCTTTGCCGCCAAAAGAAGATATTCGACGCAAATGCCAAACCAGCCATGACGCTTTTCAACAATTCTTTGGCATCGCTTGGCATAAGCCACAACCAAGCAAAGGGCAAACACGACGCCATGACCAAGTACAACGCGGGCAGAATACGCCGTGCGCGTCGCTCATAGAAATTTAGGATTGAAAACCGTCCGGCCTCAAGGTCCGCAAGAATGATTGTGGTAATCAAGTACCCGCTGATGACAAAGAAAATGTCCACGCCAACAAAGCCGCCGCTAAAAAGTTGGAAGCCGGCGTGGAATAACATGACTGGAATGACCGCGATTGCTCGCAAGCCATCTATTTCAGGACGGTAACGCATTCAAATGATCTTGTGGCCTATAGAACATACCGAAAAGCATGGCCTTCGATCATCAATAGTCCCTCAGCAGTAGATCGATTAGTCGATTAATTGTGATAGAGATGTTCGGGTAGCGATCGTTTTCAGGAAAAATTCATCTTTTCCTTCGATATATCAAATGTTCGTGTGCCACTCAAGGCGAGGGTCGCGGTTTTTCGCGTCTCTTCCTCGTGCCCTTCTAACAGCGAATGAATACTCTCAATACGTTGATCATCTTAAGAACGGCGACAGGCTCGGCATACTAGTAAATGCCCGGGGTAGTCTTCAAAAGACAGCCCCACTAAACATTGACAACGCTGAAGTAGCCGATTCATAAAAATGGCTTCAGGAAATGCCACTCCACATTTCTGAGCGCCGTGCACAATAGAGAGCCGAAGAGCCGACTTTAAGTACGGAAGTGGGATGGCCTGCAGAGGTTATTACGGCGTGTGCAAGGCGGTGTTTGACGTATTCGGGCTCACTGACCCTGGACGGTACCGATGCTGTGCTCTACCCCGGCCCTGATAATACAGCTTAGAATGCCCAATATCGAGATGCTCCAAATACCAGACGGCATCCCACTAGAAAAAGTTCACCGTGAGACTCAACAGGTACTATTTTCGTCCACTGCACTTCATACAAACTCAGGGAATATTCCCATCGTGTTTCAGCAACATGGATTTCCAACAGTTGCCGCTTTCGAGGCTGGACGCCCATCAACAAGAGAATTCCATGCTCACTCCTGTTGATGCAGTACACCTCACCCTGCTCGATGGTCACTTGCTCTCCATCGAGTAATTCGCACAAGCTATAAGCGCATACTTTTTGTTCGTTCACCCGATCCTCTCGCCGTCGCGGAGGAAATGAAGCCTTCACGTCCTTATGGAGAGCAACCACAGCGGCTTCGGTGTTCCGATTCCCCACGCGGCATATGGGCGATTCATGCATGACTTCCTTTGTTCCAATGTTCATGATGCCTCCAAAGATCAATCAAACAATGCCAATCATCAGGAACGGAGCAAGTGCCATACCTATAGAGCATTTGACAATATGCACATGGATTGCTCATGAATCCTCTTCAAAACTTCTTGTTTAAGAACGTATAGAAACTAAACAGCGAAGGGATATGGATTCATCATTTCGATGTATTGTGATGATAGCTTATTGATTCTAAATGAAATCCAATAGTGAATGGAAAAGCATACATGGCAGAAGGTCTGTCCTTCACCGGAATGTAGGGCAAGGGAGTGTTGAACTCCGATTCAAACAGGATAATCGGTCAACTCACGTGTTTTGGCCAAAATCCTGTGCGAAATACTGTGCGGAATACACTAAGGGCAGGTCATCGAACTACACCCTGGTGTTTGACATTTTTTAGTGGGGCCCGGTAAAGAGCCGATCGAACAACCCAACACGGTTCATCTCACAGCTCAGCTGCTCCACTCGAAGGCCGATCAAGCGAATGAGTTTTCGGTGCGGGTTTTCACGCCGATCGAGAAAGGGCAACATCAGCTTCATGGCCTCCCGTCTCAATATTGCCGACTCATCGGTCGCCATAGCCAATGTATGGGCGCGTGACTTGGTCACAAAATCCGCGAAGCGAACGGTCAGCACGACGGTTCGAAACGAATGAAATCCCTCGTGACGTAGGCGATCGAGTACGCCTCGAACAAGCCTATCGAGTTGATTGAGAAGCATATGACTATCGAGCGTGTCGGATTCGAATGTTTCCTGCTCCCCGATGGATTTTGGCTCAGAATATTCCTCAACCGGTAAGTCATCTCGTGCGCGCACCTTCTCATAAAGATCCACGCCGCGTTTCCCCAACAGGACTTCGAGCTGATGAAGGGTCAGCGCTCTTAGATCCGCGACGATCTTGATATTCTTTGCCTTCAAGAGGCCTTCCGTTTTAGGTCCGATACCAGGGATGACCCGGATCGAAAGTGGAGCGAGAAACGCCTCGGCCTCTTCCTCGCGTACGACCGTGAGTCCGTCAGGTTTACGCCATCCTGAAGCGATTTTGGCGATCAACTTATTCGGTCCAATACCGATTGAGGCCGTCAGCCGCTCTTCCGAGTGAATCTCCGCCTTCAGACGACGACCGACGCGTTCTGCTTCTTCATACGATCCCGTCCAACTCACGTCGCCGTATACTTCATCTATACTGGCCTGTTCCACACGAGGAATGAAGCGCCGTACGATCTGCATCACTTCCCCTGAAACCCGTGCATACTTTTGCATGTCGACCGATACAAAAGTCACCGGCGGCTTTCCCGCCCGGCGAGCGGCCTCAGACAAGCGCCACGCAGTCGAGATCGGCGTCGCCGAGTGAATTCCGTACGCGCGCGCCGGATAGTTCGACGTGGAGGCAACCCCGCGACCTTTTCCACCCAGTGGATCTGCGCCAACGACGAGAGGGACCCCGCGCAAAGCAGGAGTATCGCGTTCCTCAATCGCCGCAAAGAATGCATCCATATCTAAGTGTGTGATAATCCGATGCACTTTTCACCTCATGCCGCCTTGGATACCGTCAAACAACTGGCGCGACATACGGAAGATGCTTCTGAGGAAGGACCGTCATTTTCACCGTAGCTTTTCGTGCCAAGGATGACGTACAATTGTTTCCCGGTTGAGCGAGCAGACAATTCATTTACACGATCGTTGCTCGCAAATCATAGATCTCAACGAGAGGAGGCAATTGTGGGGTTTCGTTGGTTCAATATCATCGGATTTCTGATGTTGCTCTTTGCTCTCTTTCTAAATGAGGTCGTGTACTTGAACGTGTGGTACAACCTCAATTTCTCAGTCATTGTCCCGGCTATCGTGTACCTTGGTGTTGCACTTTGGCTCTCCCTGTGGGGAGGGCCTCATAGTCAGGATGCATAATGTCGTTCACCCACTAACTTTTCAAGGTCTAGGACTTAATCTCGGGCGTGACATAGGGTTCCGGTTCAGTTCAACAGGACAATTCATTTAGGAGTTCATCGAACGCAGGCAAAAACCATCACTCGAAAGGAGACAATCCATGGGTATGAGCTTTATCAATTGGATTGGATTCGTTATGTTGCTGCTGGCGTTCCTTCTCAATGAAGCATTCCTCGGGATAACCGCCTGGTACGAGCTCAACATAGCGGCGGTTCTTGGGGGTGTCGTGTGGCTGGTCGTTGCAGCTGCATTATCAATGTGGCCGAGCCCAAAAGATAAGAGTGCTTGATCTATAGTCTTTCCTATCTTGCAACTTAGGGCGCAGGGGTGAGGGGTGTGTCCCCCTGCGCTTTCTGACCGTGAATTCCCCAATTTTCAAAAAGTTAATGGGTTGCGCGTTTACTGAACGCCCTTTCCGCCGAGAAAGCAGTCGGATGTATGATCGTTCACCAGCCCGACTGCCTGCATATAGGCATAGACGATCGTACTGCCCACAAATCGGAAGCCGCGCTTTTTCAAGTCTTTGGACAACGCGTCGCTTTCAGTCGTGATAGCCGGAACCTGGTTCAGGGTCTTCCAATAATTGATTCTTGGCTTCCCGTCGACAAATCGCCAGACATACCGGTCAAATGATCCATACTCCTTCTGCACGGCCAGAAACGCTTGTGCATTCGTTACAGCCGCATCGATCTTCAATTGATTGCGGATAATACCTACATTCTTCATCAGCGCGGCCTTTATCCGCGGAGTAAACCGGGCAACCATAGCAGTGTCAAACCCGGCAAAGGCCTTGCGGTATCCTTCGCGACGCAGCAGAATCGTCTCCCATGTCAGGCCCGCCTGCGCCCCTTCGAGCAAGAGCATCTCGAAATGTTTGCGGTCGTCATGCACCGGCACACCCCATTCCTCATCATGGTACCGAATGAGATGCGGTTTCAGACCGACCCAGCCGCACCGAATCTTCGTGTCTGCCATGGCGCCAGAATAGATACCTCGGCAAGATTGTAGAAGCGAGCCACGCCGAAAAACAACGAGTTTCAGCTGGTATCGCCGTTGAGTTTTGAACAGCTCCGTTATGGTCTGAATCGTGTCGGCTTGAACGGCTGCCTTGTCGGTCCGACACCGCTTCACTCCGGCCAAGCGCAGCGCAAGACCGGCTGGGCAACGAGGCGAGTCTTGAATATCTCAGAGAGCAATCTCGACGACCAATTCAGGTCGCACAAAGAGGGTAGAGGCGTCGCGGCAGGTTTCATCGACCAGTTTGTCGAGTCGCCTCCTTAATAATCCACCAATAATCCACCATAATCCACCCGGTTTGGTCCTCGATCAATTTGAAGGTTGATCTGTTACGTACAAATCCACTACGATTCTCTTATTCAACTGACACAGGGGATGAATTCTCCATGTTGACGTAACGACCATCACTAACCCAACCCCTAACAAGAGGAGGTAGCTATGGCAGCCAAACAGTACAAACAGCTTGGATGTCTGGATGTCGAACCGTCCGCCGGCTGTGCATTTCAGGTGCGAACTGAGACCGAGGCAGAATTGATGCAGCTCGTCGCGACACACGCCAAGCAGTGTCATAAGCTGGACTCGATCCCGCAGGAGATGGCTGCCAAAGTAAAGTCAGCTATCAAAACAGTTACGGTCACGGTATAGCGAAGCTCAATGCAGAGAGGGACTTCCCCGCATACGGTCTCGTAGCGGGGAAGGCTTCTATCTCTCAACTCCAAGTCGTTATCAAGGAGGACTTATGGGTTGGAAGTCAGTGCTCACAATCGCCACCCTGCTCCTACTGAGTACCGGTGGGTGTAGTTACCTGTTTTATCCCCACGCTAAGGAATTTACTGAGAAAGCCAAGGGAGCAACGGGTGTCGATACGCTCATCAATCTGACCAATATGGCGGAAGCTACGGCCAAAGCCGCCAAGGGAGGCAAGGGAGCCGATCAACCCTTCGACGATCTGCATAATCAGTTTCATGCCATCGACAACAGCATCTGCTGCGTCGAGCAATCGGTCAAGGACCAGCCGGCCTATGCACTGGCCGTCACACACAACAAAGAACTCAGGACGATTTTCAAACGGCTATGGAAATTCAAGAATGATCAGCCTCAGCGGGATCAACACTTGGACCTCTTTGTGTCCGAACTCCAAGAGATGCGCGAAACGTTACAAACCTTACGGTAGGCCTCATGACGTTACCATCGCCTGAGCAAGTCATTGATAGCCAACGACAAGACTGGAACCGCGTCGCCGGTGGGTGGGAGAAGTGGGATCGCTTCTTCGACGAACAGATGGCATTCCTGAACCACCGGCTCGTGGCCGATGCCAGGCTACACAGCGGACTTCGCGTATTAGATTTGGGATCAGGCACGGGCTATCCGGCACTCCTCGCAGCCCAGACAGTCGGAGCAAACGGCAACGTAGTGGGCATCGACCTCGCCGAGCATATGCTCGGCGTAGCGGAGAGAAAGGCAAAGCGATTGGGGTTGCATAACGTGACGTTCAAGGTCAGCGATGTGACGATCCTCCCGTTCGAGACCGCATCTTTCGACGCCGTCACCAGCCGCTTTTGTCTCATGTTTCTCCCTGAAATTCCCAAAGCTGCCGTCGAAATCGCGCGTGTCCTGAAGCCGGGAAGCTGGGTCGCGGTAGCCGTCTGGTCCGATCCGGAAAAAAATCCCTCAATCAGCCTTTCGATGACAGCCGTCAAGCAGGTGATCGATTTGCCCCCGACGGACCCGATGGCGCCAGGTATCTTCCGTCTCGCTAAACACGGCGAGTTCGCCGGCATGTTGGAGAGAGCCGGCCTTACAGACGTCACAGACCAGGAGTTTCTTGGGGAATGGTCCTATGGCTCAACCGATGAATATTATACGAGCCTGATGGAGATCGCCGCTCCGATCCAAAATCTCATGGCAACGTTGTCCGAGACGCAACGGCTGGAGGTGAAACGACTTATCATCAAAGCTGCGTCGCAGTTCCAGCGCGGTGCTCACATTACGTTCCCGATCGCGGTGCGGATGATAGCAGGACGCAAGCCCGGATGAGGCATGTCGGCGAAGAACGACGGCGATTGACGTGATCGAAGATACCGAAGCCTTGACCCAGTGGGCGATCGAAGCCACCGAGGAATGACTAACTCATGTCCCAGATTCTCTGGACCATCGGCCATTCGACAAGACCAATCAACGAATTCGTATCGCTCCTGAAAGCACATGGTATCCAACAGCTCGTCGACGTGCGGACTGTTCCCCGCTCGCGCCATAACCCACAATTCAACACAGAAACCATTTCACGCAGCCTGGCGAACGAGGGCCTGATGTACCTTCACATGCCAAAGCTCGGTGGATTGCGCAAGCCCAAGAAGGATTCCATCAACATGGGCTGGCGCAATGAAAGTTTTCGCGGCTACGCCGATTACATGCAGACCGAGGAGTTTCATGAAGCGTTCGCGCAGTTGACGGCGATTGCCGATGACGGGAAGACCGCGATCATGTGCGCGGAAGCCGTCCCATGGCGGTGCCATCGGTCCTTGATCGCCGACACGTTAGTGACGAGGGGCTGGGAAGTCCGACATATCATGTCGGAAACGAAAGCAGACCGACACCGGCTCGCTCCCTTCGCCGCAGTGGAAAACGGGGAACTGCGATACCCGGCGAAAGATGACAATTGAAGTGTGTACCCATAGGGATGTCCATGCCCCGTTCTTCCTTGTCGAAACTAAGTACTTTTCCAGCCTGCATTTTCCGCCAGACCCATAGACGCAGGCGTTGAGTGCCATTCTCGCACGTTACCGGGCAGCTGCTCTTCCGTGAAACAAGATCTTGCTCACACCTCTACTTCCTTTAGGAAGAAACCGTTCGCCGGGTTATCCCCCGGCAATCGGTATCCAAGCAAGCGGGACTTTGCGTACGACGACTGATTGACTGCGTCACCTTGGTTGCCGCCCAGCACACGGATAGCAGTCTCAGTCTTGCCCATATAGAAACCGACATGGCCACCGCCCTCTCGCTTGAAGACGGCAACACAGCCGACAACGGGCTCCTTGATTTCTTTTCCCCAGTTCAGCCACGACCTGGCCCATGCTGAATCGGTTCCTTCGTGGCCAGCCTTTTCAATGCACCAGTTCACGAACGCCGAACACCATGGAGTCTCATCTTCATTCCACGATGGACTGCCAAGGTTCGTCGAGTGCCGGTACTCCACGACACGTGGGTTGTCGGCGTCGCCGGGAAACTCGTGTGTACCCGTCTCGGCCAACATGATCGCCAACCAGGGCCAACCACTTTCTGGAGTCTCCACAATCTTACGCAAATACTTATGCGCTGCCCATCCCTCGGTCCCGTTGGATGTCTTGACCTTGTACCAATAATCGTCGCCCGAGATGCTGATACGCTCGACCTCATCACCTTTGCTGAGTACTTCGATGACTTTGCCATGAATTGACGACTTCTCCCGGATGTTCAAACCTTCGGCCGTAACTTCGTACTTCTCCTCTGCCATGATGCTCTTCCGGAACAATTCCACTTCCGACCTGGAGGTCAAGATCACAGCCTTCTTGTTCTTCTTCGAGATGCGACGTTTTTTGAAGATCCTGTACGTGCCATCACGACTTCTCTTGTTTTCTTACGATATTTCTCTGGCGACGTGATTCGTAACCTTTACCGCGTGGTCTGCAAACTGGGTTGACATCGAATCCATGCCACGCGCCGCGCATTTGAGATTTGATCCTCAACAGTCGCGCGGCTGCTCGCACTCGCCACTGCGCTGCGGGCCCGTCCCCACAGGCGCAGTGGTGTCAACCCCATCGCCACTTGAGCGCAGTTTGTTTTGCAGAAGACGTTGCGGATTGTATCGTCATGAGTGTTTACTCGTCTTCAACCCCCCGGAGCGTCCAGAAATCGTCCGCGAGGTTGTCATTGGAGATGTAGTCATAGGGCATCGTAAAATAGCCCTGAATGCCCCAGTCCGTTCCCCAGGAATTCCGCACAAGGATCCGCTGAGCCTGATCGTCATACCCCACCGCTAGCACGGCATGACCGCCAAGCTCCTTTTCGCTCGGTTTGGGCAGATTCAACTGGCCGGTCTTGGCCACTTGAGCAGACTCAAATCCTTCATAGACCGAAAATCCGAACACGAAAGGATAGCCTTCTGCGAGGCATTGCTTCATCTGCTGCAAGCCGATGATCCGGTGATAGGAGGTGACTTGGTGATTTCCCGCCTGTTTGTAACAAGCAGACGATGGTTTCTTGGTGAATCTCGCAATCTTGTAGGGCCACAGTTTCTCGGTGCAGACGCCCCATTTGACCAGCGATTTGACACCGTCGCGGATCATGGCCCCGGCATCCTCGCCGATAGTGCCTTCCATGGCCCGCTCGTTGTAGTAGATGAACAAGCGGCTCAGGTTAGTGGGATTGTGTCCGGCCTTCTTTTGAAGAAACTCCAGATTCCCAACCAGCGCATTCGCAGTGCAGCTGCCGAGTTGCCCCTGGTTTTCTACGGGCGAGCAACCATCGTGCAGATCGATCTTCGGCGGCAATGCCTTCGGAGGTCTGGCAATGGCGGCGTAGAGTTTGTCTCGATGATCGGGCCGGTCTGGAACCCAGCCATACCAGGCATTCACTTTTGGTTTCAGCATCATCTCCCTCCTTTGCTTAGTGTTCGTTAAAACATCACGTCTTGCTTTTGGCTGCATGAAACAACTGCACAGCATAGGTTCTATTCATGGCCAACATCCCCGTCTACTGACCGTGCAACTAAATCACACCGATAGCAAGCATCATTCCATGAGACAACATGTTCTTCCGGAAAGAGAGCCCTCGCTTTTCTGAAACACGAGCATCGCCGTTCCGTCTTACGCCCAAACTGACTATCAACGTTGCCGGGATCGAAACCCGACTTCTTGATGATTTGTTGAAGCTTCGTGACATCGGGACCGCTGGAACCGATCTGCAATACCATCATCGCGTGGCCTCCTCACCGGTTGATCCACCGCCATTCTTACCTATCACGGCGCTTGCTCCAAGATGCGGTACCCATGGGCTTGGAGCTTGGCCAAATACTCGGCCAAGCTCCGTGAATCGGCAAGCACCTGGAGCAACAGCTGTTCGTGCTCGGGGACATAGGCCGTGGCGGATAGGAACGGATGCATTCTCGGCCCAGTTCCAGACGGCGGCGGAGGAGCCGTCTTGCTGATCAGCGGACCTGGGCGGTCCGTCACATCCAGCACCACCTGATCACCCTTGAACACGAGATATCGCTTTGAGCGGATCTCCATGATTCCCGTCCCCTCTACTTGAAAACGGTCGTCAGCAACCGATACATCGCCGGATCGTTCTTACGTAACCACTCACGGCTGTACATGGCCTTATCCTCCGCTGTCTCTGTATAGGGTCGCCCGAAATACGCGGCCGTACTTTGTGCAAAGTATTCGCCGGAGCCGGAACTTGTGTACCAATCCGGGCTCAACCACGGCCCGCCGGCCTTTTTTCGTTCCGCGTAATCCTTTTCGAGCTGGATCTTCTGCTCTTTGGTCAAGGCGAATTGTTCCACGATATGTCCGGTCTCATGCCCCGCGACAAAACCGGTCCCATATCCTTCCTTGCGTGTGCCCTTCCGCTTCCCGATTGCAGCACCGGCGATTGCGCCTGCCAGGCCGCCGACGAGACCTCCGACCAAGGCTCCCACCGGCCCCCCCAGAGATCCGATCGCAGCACCAAGCGCTGCACCGGCAAGTCCGCCTAGAACCACCCCGGCAACATTGCCCGTCGAACCTTGCGCGCTCGGGATCGCGATCAATTCTTCTTCGGCGACGGCATACCTGATGGTGTTGCCGACCCGCATCCCCCCCGCGCCGCGAAGGTCGTCGTATAAGCGTCCGTCGAAGGTTTTCGTGCCCTTGAGCGACGCGTACTCAGGCAGATCCGTCAACTTCTTATCATGGGGAATCAGGTGTAACTCGACGGTCAACCCCTTAATCTGAGCGAGATTGCCCGGCCGCAGGGCACCGAGGATCTCCGCCATTCTCTCATGGGCCACCTTGACTGCGGCAGGCGAAGCGCCGTGGTCGATCACCCTGAAGGACGGGGTCTCGGAGCCAACGCTCCCCTTATCGGTGTCTCGCTGGATCCGTCTGAGCACTGAGGTGACGTGAGGAGCGATGCTTCCGCGCGAGAGATGCTGAGCAACAGCTTCAGCCCCGCCCTCTGCAGCATCCTGCGGGCTGCTGAGCGGTTCCTTCTGGATCATCTGCGTGGAGCGAACAGAGGTGTTTTGCTGGAGCACATGTGCCAGTTCATGGCTCAGCAATCTCCGTCCCGCGCTCGTTCCCGGTGCATAGTGGCCGGCCCCGAATACAATGTCGTTCCCCACCGTATATGCCGACGCCTCCACACTTCGTGCCGATTCCGCCGCTTTCGCATCCGTATGCACCCGCACCCGGCTGAAATCACATCCGAACCGTGATTCCATGAACGCAAGAGTAGACCGATCCAGCGGACGTCCCGATGAACGCAGCACCTCTTCTACTAGTACTAGCGAAAGGGGAACCTGCGATTGGACAGGCCTTTCCTCCTTACGCATGATCGGCCTCGCTTCGCCTTCTGCAGGAGCCGGCCGGCTGATCGGCGACAATGTCGGAGGACGAAGTCGCAGCTCTTCACCGCCCAGTCGCATGTGTCGCCGAGCCTTGAAGTAATTGTCCGACGTCACCTTCCACGCATCCTGCGTGAACGAATCGAGGCGAAGCACAGGCCTCAACGGGTCATCGCCGATTTGCTGCGGAATGCGCAGTCTGGAAGAAGCCCATTTTTGAATGGCCGCTTCCTCCTCCTTGGCCTCTACGTCCTGCGGCGAACCGGGTCTGTACTTGAGGCCTCTTCTGAACTTTTCCTGGTCTGCGGCGATACGGGCCGTCTCGGCTCTGTATTGCTCGCTTTCCCTGTGGGCCTGCTTCTTTGCCTGGCCTGCTCCTGGCGTGAAGGTCAGCGTCAGGAAGACCTTGGTAGGATGGCGGACCGGTCCCTCGTAGGTCAATGTTCCCTTCAAACCCGGTGCGAGCCAATCCAAAGGAATGTCTGGTAGCTGTGTCGGCAGCTCCGCATCGGCCGCAATGATTCCTGCCAGTGCTCCGCCCAACGCTGTACCAGCAATCACCTTTCCTTCCAGCGTTGAGACAAAGTCCTTGCCAAGCTGGGTGGCTTTTTCCTCGAGATCTTTTCCCGCGGCAGTCTTGCGCAATGCCTCGACGGTCTTCTGGGCCGCCTCCTTGAGCTTGTCGGACGTAGACGACTCCTTGCCGGTCGGCAGACCGCCGGCATCTGCCGGTAGCCGACCACTTTCAGGAGGCGGGGTTGTCGCTTCCTGCCGATCGGAAGGCGGACTGTCCGCGTCGTCGCGTTGGATGGATGGAACGGCGGTGAGTGGCATGGACAGGACCCGTTCTCCTCGGACCACACGTTCCGCGGCACGATCCGCCTCCTGTTCGTAGATGTCGCCGGGCCGATTGATCTGAAGCTTGCCTTGAACAGGGCGGGATCCGAGCAACTGTCCTACCATTTGATTGCCGACGGTACGCTGGAGGGTGCAGACAGGATGAGAAGGACTTACATGCTCGGACTGCTGGGGTGCGGGACGAACGCTGCGGACAACAGGATCAGAGGTTTTGGTGTGAAATTTTTGCATGGCCCTATGTACCATTATGGTGACGCCGCAGCAGCCGTTGCCGCCTCTCTCGCCTCCGAAGCGCCTCCGACATGAGGGACATTTTCGTGAAGGTCACGCGGCACCAAAATCATTTCCGACGAGCCCTCGACATGGTGCCACGTAAGCCGCTGTTGGCTGCGCCAGTCTGCGTAGGCGGTCTGATTGCGGAATCCCCTGCGTCCCGCCAGAATGCGGTCAGCCACCGCAAAATCCACATCATCGACACCGGTCACATGCATGCGTATCCGCTCTCTCGCCCACGGACGAAAATCCGGGAACCCATTCTTGAAACGGATCGGTTGATGATGCGTGATATCGTTGACCGCCCGTATGTCGGAGAACCATTCGGAATCGCCGCGTTCTCCTCCCCAGAATCCTCCATAATCCGGATCGGCGCTTTCCGTACCGCGCGGAAGCCGCTGACCTTCGGGAACATCGGGACCCTTCTGCGAAGGTAGCGGCTGCGTGCCGCCTTGGGTTCGAGAGGTGTGCGTCTCCGGCCTCTGCGCTTCAGCATGGACGGAGCGTATGCGAATCTTGGCGCGCGCCCGGCGTTCCAAGAGACGAATGGCCTCGTCGACACTGGATTGCTCAGAAAAGAGCAGATGCACGTCGCGTTCGCCGCTGAGCCCAAGATCGGTCCAATCCAAATGGAACTTTTCCAATTCGTCGCGCAGGTCCTTCAGGCGGGTAATCTGGTCTCGCGAGAGCTTCTTGCCTCCAATTTCAAGCGCTCCTTCTTTGGACGAGGCAGACGGCGCAGGCGCAGTTTTCTTGGAAGGCGCCGGAGCCGGCTGCTTGACCGGCTCAACGGGAGAAGGCGCATGGTGGGCGCCGACCGCAGAACCGAGTTCACGCTCGGCTTGTTTTTCGATCAGGTCATCCGGAAGCTTGAGGCGCGAGGTCAGGGCGTCGATATCGCAGTCGCAAGGAGAATGGCAGCCGAAAAGCCAGCGTTTGGCGCGGTCGGAGAATTTTTTGATCCGTTCGAATGCCGGTTCCAACCGCTTGAGCTGGTTGATCGCTTTTTCGGTGAGGTATTGCGCGATCTCGCCAGGCAGAGCCAATACTTTGCTGATGCCTTTGGCCGTCCATTCGATCGCTGTCGCGGCGCCGACCACCACACGTCCGGTGCGCGTACTCTTGATGACCTGGCTTACTTTTCCGATGGTCTCCCGCGCCCTTTCACTGAACTCGCCGACCTTCTCGACGCCGGCGGCGAATTTCCGGAACGCAGCGGTCTCCTGCAAGGCCTTGCCGAACCTGGATGCCCACACGGCTCCTTTGATGGCTTCGATCGAACCGGCGCTGATCAGGAGCATCGCGGCCTCGGCCATGATGTACCCGGTGAGATAGCCGTGAGCGTGTCCGGCAATCCAAGGACTGTCGGAATTAAGTTTTTCAGCCCACTCGTCAGCCCATCTGCCGACCGCATTCTTGATGTCGTCCCACTTCAAGGCTCCGAGCTTGTCGATGAGTTCCCTGACATCGGAGACCACGTTGAGTGTGAACACACTCTTCAAAATGTCGTAGAGCATGGTCGCCAACCCGGCAACGGCATCCCAAAGAGATTTGATGAAGCCATGGATCAGGCCGCCGACGAAAGCGAGGCCATAGGCCGCGTAGTGATAGACCTTCTTCAGGGAGCGCCAGAGATCAGCCTTGATAGAGCCGGTGCCGCCGCCGTGTTCTGCGACCTCTTCGTAGATGGCGTTGAGGTACGCTGCACCGGGCAGCCAGATGTAGGCGCCCGCGGTAAGTTTTGCCGTCTCCCACGGAGACCGGTCATCTCCTTTTTCGGCAACCTTGATACCGGCAATCGTCCATTCGTCTTTATAAATGGCCGCCGCCGACTTGGTGTTGTGCTTGGCATGTGAATTGACCCAAACGAGCGCATTAACGACATAGCGCTTATCTTTGCCCGAGATATCGAAGCCCTTCCCCGCATAATGGCGGGCCGCGATGCCCAGCGCCGTATCACCCGGTTTGATTTTGACGACGTTCGACTCCGGATCCGGAAGATTGCGCCAGATGTAATTGCGGTTTACATATCCGAACGAAGCGCTTCCTCCCACAGCAGCGATAGCGTACCAGCCGTCCGCCTTCTTCTCTTCTCGCAGGATATAGACCTTCGTGTTTTGCGGCAGCCATTCGATCACCGGTCCGTTCGGCGCTTCATGGAGATTCACTCCGCCGTTTTCCGCTCGGCTGCCTTCCCTGAAGACGATTCCCAGTTCGTTGACATCACTCCAGCCTGCTTGGATGAAGGCCGTAGGGTCTTTCGATGGATCAGCCTTGGGATCGGGAGCGCGCTGCACCGCCTGCGTGGCACCGGATTGTTGCAAGGTATGCACCAACTCGTGAGCCAACAGTTTTTGTCCTTCAGCGCTCTCCGGCCGATACTGACCTTCCCCAAAGACGATGTTCGTTCCCACGGTGTAGGCCATCGCATTGACCGCTTGCGCGGACGCGGCTGCGTGCGCGCCGATGTGAAGACGGACGTCGCTGAGATCGCGGCCGAATCGCGGCTCCATAAAGGAGCGCGTCGCCGGATCGAGAGGTCGACCCGGTCCGAGAGTTTTCACCGGGTCGTCCGGTGCAGACTCGACCTTGGAGGCAACGGAGGACGGTGTGCGTTGAACGATTGTGGCCCGACCGGCTTCAGCTTCACATTGCGCACAGGTTGCTCCGCCATCGCAGGAACACTTACGATGAACAATTCTTGCGCGCAGGCCCTGCATGAGATGAGAGGAAATGGCGCCACCAGCAGGCGAGCCGGCCGTCACCTGTTCGGCGATACGATCCGCTTCGATTTCATCTGCATCATCTGGTTGACCAACGCGCAATTTAGCCTGGATCAACCCACCTTCCAACAGCCGACCGAAGACCTGATTGCCAAGACAGCGCCCCAAATCGTGAAGTGTTGCAGGCTGGGACGGCCTTGCTCCCATGCTCAGATCAGTCCGCCGACCGCCGCAGGCTCGTTCTGAAACGGTCCCCTGGGGGTGTTTCGTCGCAGATGTTTTCACCCTACTGCCTATTCGCAATGTTGCACATTCTAAAGATCTGGAGCTGCGAGTCTGGGAGACTTGGCAACCGTTCCTTTCGGCAATAACTCCAGCCGTTCCCATTGCTCTGCCGACTGCATCTCCACCGGTACGCCTTCTATGTCCACCGCCGGCTTAAAGCTGAACGCACCCTTACTTTCGATTACCTGTCCCGACAGTTGGTTGAGATCGGCATCTTCGAGCATGAATCGTTCCGGCGCTCCCGATGTAAAGGCACTTTGATGGCCAACTTGAACCGTGACTCCAGACTCGTTCGCCTGATACCGGCCCACCTGCACCTTCCCGCTCTCCGTGGTTCGCGTCGTCTTTCGCCAATCAAACAGTGGATTGCCCTCGGCTGAAGTGAGGGGTTTACCTTCGGCGTTCAGCTTCGGCTCTACAAGGAAATGCAGGGGATGTTTCGGATCGCTGATCTTTTGCAATTGTTCGCGAAGGAACCTGTCGGCGGCGGCTTTGTTCCGCACTCTCGGCTTACCGCCTCCCCCGCCAGAACCGGACGCGCTCATCATCATTTGGGAAGAGACGACGGCAGCTTCGGCGGCGGTCTTGGGAACCACGGCCGGGATCGTCACAGTGACGGCAGGAGCGCGTTCGAGCGCAGCGACGCTGCCTTTCGCGGCAAGTTGCATTCCCACATCACCGGTGCGGACCGTAATCGTTGTAGCTTGCCCTGCTTTGGTGCCGGCAAAGGCGAAGGTCGCGAGGAACGCTTCGATCTCTCCGACCAGTTCGCCCCCCATCAGCACTTGCTCTTCGAGCGTGGCATGCTGATACCGCTGGATCCACTGGTCTTTCAGCCTGGTTAATCCGGCAGGAATGCCCTTCACGGCCGCAGCGATCTCATTGATGTCCTGCTGATATTCCTCAGATCTGCCCATAAGCGCGACGAGCCAATCGACGACCAATTTGATAAAACCGAGCGCCAGCTTCACTAAACCGGTGATCAACCCCGCGATGCCTTCCACAAAACCCACGGCAAGTCCAATGATGGCGAGCGCCAGCGCGTTGATCAGATCCATGATGAAATCCACGACGTCGATGATGCCGGAAACTGGTCCCTGAAGACCACCGGACAACTTGGGAACAAGCCCACGCATTTGATTGATCGTCGCGGTCTTTGCTGTCTTCATTCCGGCGATGATCGCGCGGTAGATCGCCCATTTTTTCTCATCCACCCACTTGCCCGCAGCCGCCGTTTTCTCCGAAAAAAACGACTTGGCCTCGCCGACGAGGGATTCCCGCTTGATCACCGCCCGCCCGGAGGAAGAGCCAGATCCTGATTCACCGGACCGTTGGTTCTGGACAACGTGGGCTAATTCATGCGCCAACAGCCTTGCCCCTGAACCGGACCGTGCCGGAGCTTCTCCCGCACCGAAAACGATGTGTCCGCCCAGGGTGAAGGCGCGAGCATTTACTTGCTTGGCGGAGGAAGCGGCATCGGTCCCGGTATGCACCCGCACCCGGCTGAAGTCATGTCCGAAACGCGGTTCCATCTCGGCGCGGATAGCCGCATCGAGCGGTTGGCCGGAGGAATGCAGAGCCTTCTCGACGAGAGGAAATGCATCGTGCAGTCGGTCGGCTGTCGCGTCATCACGTTGTATGGACTCAGCAGCTGTGCGAGAAGCGGGCGCAGCCGGTTGTCCCTGGACTACTCGTTCGGCGAGACGATCCGCCTCGGTTTCATCCGGATCTCGAGACTGGCTGATGCGCAGTTTGGGCTTGACGATCCCGGCTTCCACCAAGTTCGAGAGAGCTTGGTTCCCTACAGCCTTTTGCACGTGGGACAAGACGTTGGGAACGGGACCATCCTGGCCGCTCCGATGACGTGAGCGACGGTCTTTCTCTTCCGCAGGCGCACGTTCCCGCTCCAGCTCTTTTTTTCTCATCCGTTACCCTTCGAGCGGCGCCCCTGTTTTCTTGGGCTTGGTCGCAGTCGCGCGGCCTCCTTTCTGGACAGACGGCGGGACCTTCTGCGGAGACGGCACAGGACTTACGACTGTGATTGCATTGGCGACCAAGGCCGTGCTGCAGTCCGGATTCACGACGACCAGAGCGCGGTTGCCGACGCCGGCTGTCGCGGTCGCCACTACGTCCAACGTGACCGGATTGCCGGGCGTCCACTTGGTGAGATCGGTCGTATTCGTGACCGTAATACTGTCTCCGAAGGTGTAGGTGGCCTTCACATCCAGGTTCTTTCCTGTCACGGCGACGGTCACCGGTGTTGTTACTCCGGCGGTCACCAGAATGGGCGGTCCGGCAGAGGTCGTTTCGTTCCGAGCGGACACGGCGAGATTGCTCAGCGTGGCAGAACATTGCCACCAGAAGGAAGAGAACGACAGGACCAGGCGGCGACAGGAGCAATTGTCGATCTGCGCAATCGTGCCGTCTGCGTTGACCGTCACAGCCGCCAACCCAACCCAGGGACCACAGGAGCAGTCGGGACAGGCCGGCGTGTCGCCAGTCGCTAGTTGGCCGAGGGTCGGAGCCGGTTTATTTTGATCCGGCTGATTGCAGGGGGGGCACTTCGTCAACACCCCGATCTGATACCCGTCATGCCAGCGCGAATATTCACATGAGGAATCGTCGCAGCCGCATCCCACCGGTTGGACTCGCACAGGCCGCGTCATGGATTGCACGTATTTTACGGCGATGTAATACACCGTAGGATTGATAGTGGTCGGCGGGGTAAACACCGGTGTGCACCAGGGATCCGGCGCGTCGATGCAGGGCTCACCGGTTACACCCGAGACGCCCTGCGTACGGACGTCGATGGTACGCGGGCAATCCAGGATGATCTCATCTCCGTAGGGGCCGAGCACGTACCCCGGCTGGACCTGCACGAGCCAGGGTGAATAGGACAAGGTGCCGTCATCGTTCACGGCCTGAACTGGACAGACCAGCGCGCCGCAGACCACGCCCCACCCATGCAGAAGCCGGTTGTGGCGACGGAGGCGGTCGCGGAAATAGTCTTGTTCGAGGGTCAGGTCCGCCGGGGTGATGAGTTGTCGAGGATAGTAGCGGGGAAGTTCCGCGATGGATGGCGGACAAGACGACGACGTGGATTGACCGCCGCAGCAGGATGAATTCGTGTTCATTGGCGTTCTCCTTCGCAAATTCACGGTTTTCTGGCCGAGGCAGAGGCAGGACCCTGCTTCATCGCCAACAACATTTCGTACAGCATGTCGAGGCTGTACACGACCGGGCGTATCGTGATGTCGATATTGGTCTGGTCGTACGTCTGCCCTGCTTCCGGAATGAGAATATTCGCCAGGGGAATACAGCAATCCGGACAGGGATCGGTCGGAGAGAGACCGGTCACATAATTGGCCAGCGCCTGGTAGTTGACGGTCCCGGCGTTGAACAGGTCGGCGATGGCTGACGTGGTCCTGGCAGGAGCGAGCTTACCGTCGACGAGTTGAATGCAATAGCGCTCGCGAATCGCGCCGGGCGAACACATCGCCGCCGTGTCACAGTCCCCTGCCATGCTCGGCGACGGATCGGTGAGACATTCATGGTAGCAGAGCACGACATGGACGTATTGGCCGCAGTCGCAATTCTCTGTCGCCGTTCCGGTATTCGTGTTGTGGGTGCCTCCACCGTTGCCTCCGGGTGTCGTCGTTGGTTCTGCCGACGAGCCGGCACCCGGAGCCTCGCCGGCAGTTCCTCCCGCGGAGGGGATTCCTCCGGCCGGCGGTGAAGGAGGCGGAATCGGCAACAGGATCGGACAAGAGGGCTGACACACGATGATTTCGTGACCGCACTTATCAAGCGCCACGCCGGGACTGATGGAAACGCTCTTCTTGTCCGCGCTGAGGACTACGTTCATCCCGCAGACGACGCCGTAGCCTGACACCAGACGGTTCAGCAGCCAACGTTTGGAATTGAAATAGTTCTGCTCGAGTTCGAAATGAAAGACATCCAGCAACTTGCCGTAGAAATATCGGTTACGGATCGGCGAGCAATAGTCCAAGCACGCGGCCTGATGCTGATTCGTTGCCATTTTCTTCCTCCTCTCCGAAGACAAATCGATCATGCGAGTCGGACGGACGATCCCACACGGGTCTCGTTGCCCAGTCGGCTCAGAGCCGGGCCGGCCAGCGCCGTATCGGTTCCCAGCGCCTGGCCCGTTCCCAAGGCAAGGCTGCGGGGCGGCCCGCCCACAACCGTATCGATGCCGACGCGGCCTTGGAAACCGACACGAAACAGCGGGTCGATGATGCAGAGCCGATAGAGCGTATGTGCGGGTTTTTCGCTCTCGAGCACCGCATGGATGGCGGAAAGCGCGCCCGCGGACATGGCCTGCGAGCGATAAACTTCCACGCGGAATTGATAAGCCACATCAGTGAAAAGCGGTGCCCCGAAATCCTCTTCCGTGATGAGGTGCGACTGGTCCAGATCGGCAGACGTCCCGACGACGGCGCCCTGCGGCTGCGCCGGCGGAAGCATCGTCGTCCAACCGAGGATCGAATCACCGGCGCCCTCCCAAGATCCAACCGAGCCCGTTTCAGACGAGCAGGATTCGCAACAACCGGCGGCAGTGCCGGGCAGCGCCCACCAGGCGGCGCTGAGAATCGGCTCGTCGATGACCGCGTTGACGCCGGCAAACAGCCTCAGGGCTTCTCGCATCCCTTCGGGAGTGCCGCGCGTTCCATAGTAGTCGAAGATGCGGTCGATGATGTCGCGTTGCCGGGACTCATTCCAACGTTCGTCCAAGTCAAGACCGAGACACCCTGCCAGCCAGGGAAGGAAATCCGCGCGGGCGGCGAACGGATCGAACAGCGCGGGAAGGTCGGCGATCTCCTCTTCAACGCCGCCGTAGAAGCTCTGGCACAGCGACAGGAGACGCTGGAAAAAATCTCCGCATGTGCCGTCATGGCGATAGATCGCCGGAAGGTATTGATCGAACGTCGGCCAGTCGAATTCGACGCGCAGTTGGTGCAACCGCGGCGTGTCGGTTCCATCTCCCGAAAAGAGGGCGCCGACCCAGAGGAACTTCCGTTGCGCCCCGCCGATGTAGAGGTCGCTCAGGTCCAGATTCGCCATGGAAGAAAAGGAATGCCAACGCGGATCCTGAAAAGGATTGGCGGCAGCGGGATCCACGACAGGAACGTCGTTGACCTGGTCGGACACATGGGCAAATAGATCGAGGTGGGCGTTGCGGGAGAGCGGCGCGAAAAAGGCCTGCAGCCTGTGCCAGACGACTTTGCGCCCTGTCACGCGGAGAGGCTCTGCATGCCAAAGGCTTCCCAGCGTGCCGAACCCCTTTCGCGTGGTCAGAGGCAGCGGCGTCAGCGAATCGCCCGGATGCACCCAGAGACGGTCCTTGCTGTCCAGGAAGAGAGCCGCGACCGGTCCTTCGTAGCCAAGAGCCTCACCGACGAATTCAACTGAATCGCCGAGGAGGAAGCGAAAGATACGGCGGGCGGCATTGTCGCCGACGTAGAGCGCATCTCCGGCAACCGCCAAGCCCATGGGTTGGATGAGGTGCGGATCGGAAACGACCTTCGGGTGGCCGGCAGAATCGAGCAGGGAATGTCCCTCTTCGTCGAACAGAAGAATCCGGTTGGATGACAGGTCCAGCAGGAAAACCGTCGTGTGTCCTCCCGAACTGACGACGGCAACATCCGCCGGCCGTTGGAGGAGGCCGGAGGCGGTCAGGTTCTGCGCAAAGGACGGAACGACCTCGCCCAGTGGATCGAACTTCTGAACGCGCCGGTTGCCGTAGTCCACGACATAGACATGGCCGGTGGCGTCTGCCGCCAGTGTCCAGGGACTGTCGAACTGTCCCGGTTTCGAACCGGGCGCCGCACCGGCGCCGCCCCACATGTCAAGGAGCTGCCAGTTGCCGAAATCGAATATTTGTATGCGGTGATGGCCGCTGTCCACGACAAACAAAGCACGGCGGTGCGGCGGAATGAGCAGGCCGCGAGGACTGTGCAGTTGTCCCGGCAAGCCGTTTTCTCCTCCGCGCAGACAGGGAACTGGTGCCACGGAGACATCGCATCCGCCGATACGCAACAGGTGATTCGTTTCCAGAGCCGTGAAATAGACGTTTCCCTCGCAGTCCACGGTCACACCGGCGGGCACTGTCGGGGCCGCCGCATTTTTCACCGCTGCTGGAAGCATTGTTTCCAGCAACGCAAGGCTGGCGAGCTGCAGCGTTCCGTCCGGCTGGAGATCGAGGCCGCTGCGGCTGAAATTGGGCCAGTGCCCTTCTCGATTGAGAAAGAAATAATTGTTCGGACTGCGGTCACCCATGGATATTATCCTTCCACTCCCAACCAAGCCACGTCCCACACAGGGGCGGGCAGCGAAGAGGATTCATTGAAGGAGCCGTTCAGCAGAGCAATGAACGGAAAAACCTCGAGAACGAACGACGTAGGGGAAACGGCGGCGGCCGGGATGTTGATCATCCCGTCGATCAAGCGGGTCGGCTGGTCCGTGCCGGCGTCCACCCGCGACCCGACCAGGCGCGCGACATAGGTGGGAGTAGCCTGAAAACCGCCGGAGGAGGTGTCGATGACGGCCCGATAGGGAACACCGATCGTGGCGCCGAGCGCATCGACCGTCGTCGCCACATTGAACTCCGCCGTCCACTGCACCTTGGTCGCGAGGCCGGAAGCGATGTATGGCGCTTGGGGCGGACGCGCGCTCCGCCGCTGTGCGGTGGAGACCGGCCGGCGCAACCGGCAATTGAAGATTTCCACCCGTGCCAGGACGATGAACATGCCGGTCTGGATCAGATTCTTGAGCCTGGCGTCTACCGGCTGACGGTTGGTCGGATTGTCGTTCAGGCGTACCCAACAGAAGACGGGCTCTTCCCGCAGGCGGACGACGCCTTGGGGAGGACAATTGCAAATTCCGACGCGCGTTTCCGTCGGTTTCAAATCGGAATCTTCCGGATAGGACACCGTTAGGTCGTAGAACACCGAGCCGCCGGAGCCGTTGTCCGCCACGGGAGGAATGGGCAGAGTGAGGCTCTCAGTGAGAATAATTTCCTCGCCCTGCGCATCCAATGCGTAGCCGGGAGAGATGACGACTTGGCGATCGTCGATATTTCCCAGGACGGCGAATCCACTCCCCACGCCGGGCTGGTGCAGACTCTGGTTGTGCAACCAGCGCATCTCGCGGCCGAAGGCTTCGAGCGCCTGAAGATCGGAGGCGAACAGTCGCTCCCCGTTGAAAAACTGAATCCGTTCCAGAAATTGTGTCGTCCCGATGATCGCCATGATGAACCCTCGCCTCCTGCTAGATCTTGCGAATGATGACCTCCGGCTGAAACACCTTACTGCGGAAAGCCTGTCCCGGCGAAAGATAGGTCGTCTTGGGAGACATCTGGCATCCCAACCAGGAGACGTTCAGCTTCTGCTGCTGCGCAAACGTCGCGAACGAATTCGCATCCTGAACCAGGCTGATCTGTCGTTGGAAAGCGGCTGCATTTCTTGCCGAGAAGGCGACCTCCCCTCTCGGCGGCAAAAGAATCAGGCGGAACGTGAAACTGTTGATCGATTCGTCGGCGAGGCTCGGAAGCAACGCGGGAACCAGTTGCCTCGATTGCGGATTCCAAATCGGTCCTTGCAGCCAGGCGAAATACTGAGGAATGTCGGTGAAGCCTGCGGCGGACGTATCGATCGTCGTTTGCACGCCGATTTCGAAAGGGGATGAGTTTGGTTCCGAACCGATCGAGCGATATTCCCACGGCTGCCAAGACGTGTTTCCCGGTACGGTCGATCCGGTGCTCAAGGTGGGGCGGGCTAACGGACGACTGATCGGCCTCTTCTCTAACGCCACGAACCGTCTCGCAACACCTCTGGAATAGCTCAGGCTGCCGAGGACGACGCCTTCCGGATGAGCCGTTCCGTCATCCTCAGACCAGACAAACTCGACCGCAGCGCAAGGGACCTGCTCTCTTGCGAGGCAACAGGAGGCGCCGCGCGCATCGGTCACATCGCGGCTCGGCAGGTCGCGATACCGGACCAGCAGCGTAAGGAACCCATTCTTCGGAATGTTGGTTGAGGCGAGCGGCACCGTCGCCGTGCAATCCAGCACCAATTCCCTCCCGAAACAGTCATAGGCCACTCCCGCTGCAATATTGATCACCGGTGTGCGACCCTTGTTATTCTTAACCAATGTCGCCGTGAACCCCTGATACACACCGTACGCCTGGTGCAGCGCCCGATTATGCCACCAGCGTCGCTGGGCCTCGACTCGTCGGCTGTCCCGAAAATCGTCGGCCCGCAACATCTGTCCTTCCCAATATTCGACGCGACCGAGTCGCCGATCATCCAGGTTATTCATCTCAGCCTCATAGGATCTGAATTCGATGCGCGCCAGAGGCCACCAACCAAGTGGGGCCCAGACAGAGATTTCCGCATTGTGCCGGTCCGTCTCCCGGCACCAATGCCAGCGACACGACGTGGTCCACCCCGGGCACTTCACAGAGAATCCGCATGATCTCCGCGCGATAGACATTCCTTCCAAAGGGCCACCCCTTGCCGTCCGGCCCTCCCGCGAGCGGATCAAGAAAGGTTGCGAGCGCAGTGAACGCTGCGGCCTGCAACATGGCTTTGTCCGTGCCCTGCTTCGATTGCAGCGTGGCCTCCACCGTCACGTCGAGATAGGTCGGCCCCACAACTGCGACGCGAGTTCCGATCACGCGCCGCGGACGGAGATAGGACGCAACAGCCCGGATCAAACCCTGAGTCGGAACGGGGCGCCCGGTCGGCAGAAATGGAAGGATGATGACCGTGACCATGCCCAAGGCCTTAAAACATGGGAAATCCGGATGCAGGTTTGCGCGGGCAGTCACCCGGGCAATCCGCGTACCGGGAGTTTCTGCGGCCAGCCGCTCATAGTCTTCCAACGTGACGGCGCGCATGCTGCTATCGACCAGTTGGTCCGCACGGCCGGCCGCCTGCGAGAGCGTTTCCGCAGCGGCACCACCGGCCGCGGCAAGCTGGTTCGTGATCCGGCCGAGCATGGACTTAAGTTGTGTCCAGCCGTCGGGAACGGCCGCCGGGTCGTAGAGCAGCGCCCGGTTGTGCGGCGAATCCGCCAAACCATTGATTTGACCGGGCGACAGATTTCCATCTTGCCCACGGATGGTTTCGAACGCCGCGACAATCAGACAATCGGATGCCGGAGGCACACGGCCCCGTTCTCCATTGCCGAAGGTGAGAATGCCTGTCGTCGGGTCCAGCACCACATGGAAATCCCGGCGCGTCGAGGCGAGAAAATCCTCGCGCAATTCCCAGGCATGCCAGGAATTGTTCTCCTGCGTATAAAGCCGGAGCGTGATCGGTTCAACCGGCGCGCCCGGCAAGGTGACCTGTTGGACGGGAAGGCCGTTTCCGTAGCCGAGCGAAGCTGCTTCCAGAATCAGGACACCGTCGTGGTGAACGGCGGGCGCCCGATAGTCAAGAATCCTAAATTCTGGGTCTCCTGTGATTCCCTCACTGAAGTCGAGCAGCGTGATCCGCGATCGCGAATCGAACCGCAGGCGCAGCATGGAGCAATCGTTCGGTTTCGGCACACCGTGAGATCCATAGGTCACGGTGCAGGCGGAATCGATCACGAATGAAGAGGAAACCGGCACACGTTGCACGACACGGACGCCGTTGTATGCGACATCGAACAGAATCGGCGTGGCATCAAAACGTCCCGCTTCGACGAGACAACGCAGGTAATAGAGCGGAGACGAAACAGTCCCAATCTTGCCGGACGCCATTGCCGCAGGCACGCGAACGGTCACCGGTCCGTCCAATGTGAACGAGCACGTGTCATCCAGGACTTCGTTCATGGCCGCCTGAAGCGGAACCCACTTCTGAGTTCCACCTGATATTGCGAGGTATTCCCATCTGGTCCGCACGCCATAATGAGCCGGCAGCGTGACGACCTGTTTCGTCGATGCAGAAGACGTTTGCGCAACTGTCGGCTTTCGGCAGGGATTTTCCGGTTGCATGCGGCGACATCGGCGTTCCTGTGCTTCCATCTCTTCCAGGATGCGCCGCCGATCGTTCAAGCCGGAGGATCCGTCGCCGAACGTGAAATAGAGTGTGACCGGAGAGCCGACCGGCAGCGCATCGGTCATTCCCAAATAAAACGTCGCGCCGGGAGCCGGTTCCAGCCCGAACGGATAAAGCGGCAAGCCGCGGCGCCAGGCCGGAGTGAGGTTCTGAAAGCCTGCGGCACCGGAAGCCTGCAGGGCCACGAGACTTCCAGGCGCCAGCGTGATCTCGCATGCGGTCTGGTAGCGGATTTCGACTCCATTCGCATCCTTGCCGGATAATTCGAGGGTGCGCGGGAGCGTGATAGGTCCGCTGCCTTGCGCAAGAGAGAGGCTCAGAGTCGCCGACGCCGGGAAGGGTGGGCGTGGTGTGACTCCGACCAAGGAGAGAAACCGCAGTCGTTCCGCGTCGGATATCTGGTTGAGCCGGAAGATATCCATTTCCGTGATCCAGGCCAGCAACTCGACCAGCGTGATTCCCGGATCGCTCGCATTGTGGTCGGTCCACTCCGGCCCATACACCGGAATCAGCGCACGGCCTTCGTCGGCGAGATCCGCCCACGACCGATCATCGAGATTGGGCAATAACAACGGCATTCTGTCTCCCCTCCTCCAACAGTTCCCTGCCGCCTCCTTTACCCACCGACCGGGAGGGTCACCGTCACCCTCAACTGACCGGCGACGGCAATCTGCCGGGGCGGTACCTCGACCGCCTCACCTTGCAAGACACCGTTCACGAACAACGCCAGGTCTTCCACGTAATCCACGCCCGCGGCATCCCCCAACACTGCAGCGACATCCGAAGCAAATACCCCTCGACCCAGATCCCATCCAAGTCCACCCGGGCCGCCATACAAGGGATGCAGAAACCGGGCGAGCGCCCGAAGGGCTGTTGCTTCGACCTGGCCCGCTCCCGTGGGATCTTGCGGCGCAATAGTCGCGCTCACATCGATCGGTAAATAGTCCGGCCCGATGACCTCTATGGAACGAGCCGCCGCAAGGTTTGCGGGAACCCTCGCTTCAAGAAAAGCGCGTACCTCGTTCCGGAGCCCAAATGAGGGAACAGGCCTTGGGTCCTCGCTCTGCGGAATAATGATCAGCGTGACCCAACCGGGAACGGTGCGGCCGGCGGGGTTATGCGTGGGAATCGCGTGCGCAACGGCGACACCGGCGGAGGCTTCGCGGGCCATCGTTTCGAAATCCGAAAGCATGAGGGCTCTGCCGCGGGTTCGAATGCTCATCGGACCCCGCAACGCAAAGGCTTCGAGCGTCTCTCCATCGGCGCCGCCTTCCGCCGCGCGAGGATTCGAAATGGATTGAATCCCGGAAACGGAGCCGAGCAGCTGGGTGATCGTCGCGGCGTTTACGTTTCCGGCGAGGCCTCCGCCGGATCGAAAGGTGGAAGCCTGAATGGCTGCGCCAGCGCGCGGGATCATGCCTGCCTCGCCGTTGCCGAGGAAGAGGCGGCCGCTTGCGTGATCGAGGACGTAGTCGCGCGAGGCGGCTGTGGAATCGAAGAAGTTCGGCCGCTCCCGCCACTGCACCCAGACGGCCGTGACCTGTTTCAATTTGTTTCGCGTCAGTCGGATCCCACCCAGGACCACGTCTGTCTGCGTTCCTTCGGCGGCCAACAGCGCCTCCAACTTACTGACCGCCTGCGAATCGCCTAAGGTCACGTCGAGAACGACGAGACGCCATTCCGTGTTCGCGCCGGCGCCGCTCAATTCCTGCACTTCGATGACCTGGCCGGGCAGAACGGGAATCTGCGTGAATTGGAGGATCTGGTTGGGCGAGCCGGTGCCAGCCCCAAGCGGGGCGTTGGTAAAGGTTTCCCGCTGTGATGCCCAGACTGCGTTGGTGTAAATATGATTGATGGTGGATTGAGGAAGCGGTCCGTCTTCCTTCAGGCGCCCGCGCAACCAGAACAGCGGTCGATCGAAGCGCGCGAGGGGTTGGCTGTCCGCGGGGGGGATGGAGTTGAGAATGCCGGGCAACTGGAGACTCCTGGTGTCGTCCTCAACCGTGGTTTGTTCCCAATCACCACCATTCCAATACTCCCAGACCAGCGCCGGATTCGGAGAGGCGCCGGGCACTTCCACAATGTCGAGATACAGTCCGAAGTTGTTCACCGGAAGTTGCTTGTCGAAGCCGAGATAGAGCGCGGGGGTGACTTCCGCAATGGGTCTGTAGGGCGCAAATGACCTCCCAGGAAGGCGCGCGTCGTCCGAATGGTCCTCATACTGAAAGTCGTTGTACGTGAAGACCTGTTCGAACGAGGACGGACCTTGCACCCACGAATAGCCCATGCGAAAGACTGCGACGGAAGGCGGTTGAGGCTGAATGTACTCAACAGAGGTTGCCGGACTTGTATTGGGAATGGGAATACTTTTCTTGATCCCGTATCCACCGCTGACCAGGCGGGCCCGCATCCAGAGCCCTTCGTCGTTATTGACCTTCGTTGTACGAATATCTTGAGGAACGACGAACTGAATGATTTCATTGGCGGTGAATTCTTTACAGTAGGGTACGCTCGTGTCGCCCCCCGATGGGGAAGACTGCACCAAGAGCGACCATTCCCAGCCATTCCAATATTCCCAATTGACCGTGTGAGCAATGAGTGAAGTCGAGTCCGCAATATCCGGTGGTATTGCAGGATCGAGATAGATCTGAACGACCGCTCCCGGCTTGCCGAGGATCTCGTTCTGTTTGAAGTAGAACGTTGATCCGAGACTGGGATTCGCGCCGAGTGGAAAAAATGCTTTCGTCAGGTCCAGTGTTTTTCCATCGCACAGGGCCTTGTCCGGCATGAGGCCTTCCACCTTGACCGTCACCGTGAGGGAGACGTAACTGCCGGGAGCGGCGCCTTCCAGATGGAACGGAACAAAGACCGTCCCCGTCAGCCCCAGAAACGCGACCGTGAATTGATAGGTGTGACCGGGGGAGAACGTGCGGTCGGAAACTCGGCCACTGACATCATTGGCATCATCGGCATCGGTGACGGTGATTGGACCCGACAGCTTGCCGCTGTCGATCTCCTGACCACATTCATCCTGAACCGTAACCTTCGTGACCGAGGACCATAGACCGTCGAACGTGACCGCCAGGCTCAATTCCATGTGCCGGTCGATCAACGTCCGCACGTTGATGGCGTCCACGATCGGCAACGACTCTGCCGGGTCCGGCGGAAGCGGTTGAGACAGCCTGCCGCGAATCCAATAGGACGTGACGTCGTTAACTGCTGTGGCCGCCGTTTGCGCGCCCTCGACGTCGAGATGGACGGCGCCGTCCGTCGTGAACCCTTCGGTTCCGTCATGACCTGCCGCCACTGCAGCGAGGCAAGATGCACGATTGGCGATGAATCCGCGCCACACCTCCCCGTCCCAATATTCCCAGGTGAGGTCCAAAGGCGACGAACTACCCTGTGAGAGGTCGAAGGTGACGACCAAATGCACGGTCCCCATAAAAGCGAGTAAGGATGGATGACCGAGATAGAGAATGTGATCCGTCTGTTGTGACAAGAAAGGATCGAACAGGGTGAACGGACGTGCGGTGACGAGTGAAGCACTGTGATCCAGATACTGGTCCCGACCCGGCCACAGACTGACGACCTGGACCAGGTTTGCGGAGGCAATGCCGGCATCTTGTTCAGTTTCAAATACGATCTGTTGGGAACTGCCGGGCGGCGGCGGAGCGGCGATGCGTGTTCCGGCGGGAGCGGAACTGTCTGCAGCGCCCTTGGTCAGCTGAAACACGACAGGAACGCGAGCCGGCTGCGCCGGAATCAGGCGCAACCCGAGCAGGTCGAGAAAAGCCAGCTTGTCCTTGGCCGGGGCGTGATTCAGACGCTGAAGGATCGTCGAAAGGAATCGCGCCACGATGGGCCCGAGGGCCGCGCCGGCTGATTTCGGCGCTGGATTCCACTGAGGCACGTAGCCGACCCGCCGGTTGAGGAACTGCGTCAGCAATGCATCGGTATCGCGCACATCGACCGCCGGCGTGCTGCGTGAGATCACGGTTCCGCCCCTTCCTGGAGGTAGAAGTCGTACACGAGATTATTGCGGCTGTTAGTCGAGCGAATGCGATACAGCACGGTAATCTGCAGTTTGCTCCGTTCGCTCGCATCGATCCGTGCGGTGACGCTCTCAACATCGATGCGCGGTTCCCATGTCACGAGGGATTCCTGCACTCGCGTTTGGACCTGCCGGATCGTGGTCTGGTTCAACGGACCGAACACGAAGGAGCGCAGGCCTGCCCCAAAATCCGGCCGCATGACACGCTCGCCTCGGTCCGTGCCGATGATAATCCGTATGGCTTGCTCAATGTCCTGCTCGTACTTCGCAGTCAACGTGGACCCATCCGAGGCCGTACAGGGCGGAAAGGACCAGCCCACGCCGAGGAACGCCTTCGCTGTCGTCTCTGAAGCCATTGCCAATTCACCCGCCGATCAGCACCGTGGGACAGCCGACCGCAATCATGTTCGGACCTCCCGCTTCAACGATCGCATCACCCATTCGTGCCGCCGGCATACCTCCGATCAGCACCGTGAGGCTTCCCTTTGCGACCATGCCGCCGACATGCGGCTGGACCCCGTTCACGAGCGGACAAGTGTGGAAATCGGTTCCTGCACGCCAAGCCGGCATCCCGCCGATGAGCACGTTCGGGCAGCCCGGTCCAGGAGCCAACGGAGTGCCGTGACTCGTCAAGTCTCCGATACGGGCTGCAGGCGGCATGTCGGTTTCCCCTTCAGTTGATGGTGACCATCGTTCCGGTCACCCCGACGGTTCCGGTCGATGAAATGTTCGTGGAGAGGTCGCCCGAGATGGCCACACGCAAGGCATCCAGTGAGATCGTGCCGAGCGGCGCGCTCAGCGAAATGTCTCCGGCTGATTCAATGCTGATGGCCGGCGGAACGGCGACGATATCCATGGTGATTTTCAACAGGCCGCCGGTCGTCTGGATGGAGATGTGACCGCTGTCCAGCGTGATTTCTTGCGAAGTACTGGTCGTGATCTTGATGGATTGCAGCGCATCATCGATTTCGATCGTGTGCGCGAGCGGACTGTCCTTGACCCCGGTCTTGATGACGCGTTTTGTCAGAAAATCGGTGGGGAGCGAAGCCGGCGGACGGTTCATCAGGCTCCACAATCCTCCCAGGACGTAAGCATCGAGATTGTCGTTCCGATTAAAGGCGACCAGCACCTCGTCGTCGATCTGCGGCACCCATAAGAATCCGCGCCCGGATCCTCCCCCGATCGACGCGAGACGCGCCCAGGGTTCGATCTCCGGAAGGGAAGGAATGCGCACCTGCACCTTCCCTTCCGACAAGAGATTGACATTGTCCGTAACAAGGCCCGGCGCGATACTGAAGCCCTGGTGCTTCTCTTCATGTATTCCACTCACCCACTCCATGAATCCCTGCGACATGTCGTGCTCCTTTGGCGGTGTCGCTGTCGTCACTGGATCGGTTGGCCCTGCACCCGCCTCAACCCGCTCGGGCCGGTCGGAACCGGAATCCCGCCGAACCAGACTTCTTTCCGCACCTTGAAATTGGTCTTGTAACCGCTTCCGTCAAACGCATGGGTCGCCGAGGTGACCCGGTACAAGCCGCTGAATTGACTTCCAAGGCCCAGCAGATTGATGACGATTCCCGGCTTAATGGCAGGATTGCCGATCGTACTACCGGTGCCGGTCAATCGGTTGTTCAGCCGCGGCAATAGATCGCTCAGAATCTCGCGCAGCGAATTTCCGAATCCGGTCGGCTTGATAGAGATGGTCTTGGACGCCTTTTCCCCCAGCAGCGTGTTGAGATCGCCTAAGCCCGGATAGATCATTAGGTTGAATGAAGCCCGGTCATAGTCCCAGGACACCACGATTACGAACTCCATCTGCAGGCTGGCGACCCAAACTCGCGCGGAGACGCCGAACACGTCCCCTACGGTCGTAAGGCGCGGCGTGAAGTCCATCAAGGAACTTCCCCATTGCAAGGTCACGCTCGGCGAATAGTCCTGTATCAGGAACTGGAACCGCAGGACGTAGCCTTTCGGTTCCAACGTATGGTCGATGTACATCTCCCATCCGTTTTCCTTGGCGATGGCCGTCAGAAAATCGAAATCGGATTGAGCTTGTTGTTTGCGCACCCATTTCTGCGGCTCGTCCGGCGCGGCGATGTAGCTGGCCAAGGTCATCAACGTGGAGAGCGCTCCGCCCACCGGGTCCAAGTCCGGGATCAGGAGATTGCTCCCGCTCACGATCGCCGCCACGACGGGATCGGGCAGCGGAATCGTGACTAGCTTGGGAATCTGAATATAAAAGGCACGATCGACCTTTCCATGGGTCAGTCGTTGCAGGAAATCATGGGCGGTGATGCGGATCGTCGGCATGCCGCCGCCGGGAAAAGAGGGTTCCACGCCCGTAATTTCCCCCACGAACACCTTTTCGAGCGGATCCGGCGCGTATCCGATCGACAGCGTCACTGGTTGGTCCACGGCCAATAGCGGGTGGTCGAGCCATTGCAAGTTCGGATTCGCAAACGTGATCTCGACGCTGTCCGACCCTTCCAGGCCGGCCGTCAACGTGAGGCTGGAAATCGAGCCACGCAACCCGGGCGGCAGGTTGGCGCCGCCGATCTGGATCGTAAATTGCGGACCGAATTGAGGATACCGTGCCATCTATTGCATCACCGTTCCGGTACTGGGATCGACAAAGGGTAGCGGCGGAACGCGAAGCTCCTGTCCCGCGCCGAGGGATCGCGGATCCAGCATGCCGTTGGCCAAGGCGATCGGACGCCATTTGCTCGCGTCCTCGTAGAACCTGGCCGCAATGCCGCTCAGCGTGTCGCCTTGTTTGACCTTGTAGACTTTGCTGAAATCCGCCGTCTGCAAATTCGCGGCGGCCACCTGCGTGGCGGCATCCAAATATTCGTTGAAAGTCACGTTCAGCTTCGCGCGCGCCGGCCGGCCGTCGGCGAAGAACTTAATGAATTTCTGGCCGACCTTCGCCAATACGCAGCGGAACTCCAACGATCCCCATGTGACCCGGAGTACCGGCGGCGTGTGCAGGTCAGAATCGATGTCCAGGAGCCCGACGATATTCTGCGTCTGGCCCCGTACATCCTGCTGCTGTTCGAACGTATCGAACAGGAGTTCCATATCCAGCGTGCGCAAATTGCCGTGCACGAACTGCAGCAACGGCGATTGCAAGCCGGGAATGGCCTGGGACGCGTAATTGTTATCCTTATTCAAGCTGTACTCTTCCGGATTGAACATCACACGAAACTTCTGCCCAGTCTTTTCGTTCAGAATCTGGATGCGCTCAATGGCCATGACGGCTCCCTACATCCGCCCCATGCGTTCTCGCGCCGCCACCAGACGGCGGGCAAGTTGCTTCATGACTTCGTCCGCGATCAGCGAAACATTCATAACCGGTGTCGATGATGCTCGGCCGGTCGATTCGGCGGAGAGGTCGTGAGACTTCCATGCGCCGACAGAAATCGTTCCCGCTCCTTCCACTTGGAGCGGCACGCGGGAGGACGAAACCGGCGATCCGCCACCGAAGGCACGTACGAGATCCGTTCTCGTCATATCTGTTCGACGTTGCCGGCGCGTCAATTGAAGGATCCAGTCTGACGGTCTCTTATCGTCAACGTAATCCGACCTCACACCCAGGTATCTACGGGAGGACGGCGCCGGTCGCTCGAGTCTGAATCTAGACAATTCGGCACCCCCCGTGGCTGAATCCATCTGGAGCCGTCCGGACCGCGCGCCGCGCGAGCGTGGAAACTCCATCAACGACCTCGTGAACGGGGAAGCTTCCAACAAGCAACCGACCTGCAACGAGCCCGTACCCGCGCCTACTTCCGACGCCCTATCGGCATAGATCTGACTCGTAGGGACGTGATGCGAACGAAATTGCAGAATGCGGCTGTGATGCGACAGGTTGAGCATGATGCCGATCTGCACCTGTTGCGAGGACCTATCGATATGTTGGGAGAGCATCGTCAATCGTCGTGGAATCACGAGATCGATCATGGTCGGACGCGAACGTCCTCGCAGATTCGCTCTCAGAGAAAACTTTCCCGTGATCGCGTGGGCCCACGACAGGTGAGATGAGCGCCTTCCGCGTTGCAGCGGAACCGGAGCAGCTCGCCGGCTCGGCACGCGCCCATTCCTGTGCATGAGCTCAACTGGCCTCGTCTCCGGCCTGCGCTTCGATGGTCCCTTGTCCATTTCTCCGCCCATTGATTGCCGATATCTCATCCGCCCACCGTCGTCGATCCGCATGTTCGAGATTCAGGATCGTCTCGGGAGGCCAGTGAAAGTGATACGCGATGAAGGCTACCTCCTCATACAGCGCCGGGAGGGGGTAGCCTACGACCCCCCCTCGAAGGCCATCTCCACCTCGAACCGATGCGCGCACTCGGGGCAAATCGCCGCATGAGCGGCTTTGCCGTTGCGGTTGATGCGGTTGTAGAGGTCCTGCAAGAAGGTGAGGTCCGCCGCATAGAGCCCCTCGATGACTTTCGGCGTGATCTGCGCGATGCCGCCCAGGCGCGTGACGACGCGGGAAAGCAAAATGATGACGAGGTAAGCCTGATTCGACTGCACCCGCGGATCTTTCAGCGGGAGAATTTCGTCCGCCGCCGTCGCCAGCCGCATGAGGCCATCTCGGTGCAACGTACCTTCCTCATCGACGTAGCCGAAGGGCAACTTGAATTCATGCTCGGTTTGAAACATGCCTCACCTCCTGCCTCCTCAGCATCATGCCAGGGCGTTCGCTTCAGGCTTTCTCCACCCGCTCGCAGGTCAACGTCAACGTTTCGATAGACACATCGGTCCCCTTGGCGTTGTACGCCGGCCCGTCCCACTTGCTCGGCCAGGCGTTGTAGAAATTCCACCGGAGTTTCTCGTTGCCGGTATCGTCCAACTGCACCACCGACCCGCTCTGTCGTTGGATATTTCCCTTCACCGTCTGGAGGTGCCAGTTGTACAGATCCTGCGAATCGGTCATGCCCCATTTGAGCGTGATGTCCGGATAGCTGACTTTACCCGTCAGTTTCCGGACCGACGCCATGTCGCCCCCTTCGCGGTACTCCACCACTTCGATGTGCGACCCTACGGAACTGCATTCGGAAAATCCCGCCTGCTGAATTCCGTGAATTTCGACCCGGAACCGAAATCCTTTATATGGATCCTGTGCCATGCTCCGTCTCCTACGTTGTGGTTGATTCCTGTAGACTCGCCCCCGTGATGTCCTGAATCACCTGGAAGACGATGAATTCCGCCGGCGTCGTCGGAACCAGCGTCACTTGCACCACCAGTTGTCCGAGCGCTCGAATCGATGGAGGATTGATGGCCTCGTCTACCTGCACGCGAAATGCTTTGTCCGGCGTATCGCCGAAGAGCGCGCCGTCGCTCCACTGGTCAGTGAGGAAGGCGGTCACGAGCCGCTTGATCTGCTGCCAGAGCGTCAGGTTATTGGGCTCAAAGACGGCGAACCTGGTGCCCTCCTGGATCGATTTTTCGATGAAGGTCACGAGCCGGCGCACGTTCACGAATCTCCAGGCGGTGATATCGGGCGGAGCGATGGTGCGCGCGCCCCAAATCACCACGCCTTGATTCGGAAAGGTCCGGATGACGTTGATCCCTTGATCGTTCCAAGGCCCCTGCATATCATCGGTGACAATGACTTCCACCGCCAGGGCGGAAATGATCTGTTCGTTGGCCGGGGCTTTGAAGACGCCGAAATTGTTGTCGTTGTTCGCATAGACCCCGCCGATGTGGCCGGACGGCGGCACAAAGATGCGGCCGTTTCCCAGCGGATTGGAAATGGCGATCCAGGGAAAATAGAAGGCGCCATAGCCGTTGCTCGAACTCAGGGCCTGCCGCTGGGCGACGAGTGAACTGAAATCGGTGGTACTGGCCGGCACCTCGGTACAATCCAGAATGGCGAACCGATCCTTCATGTATTCGCAATGTGCGACCATGTAGGCCTGAATATCCTGCGTATCGGCAGCGCTGAACGGATAGGGGGAGCCGTTGGGTACGGCATCCGGCACGATTAGCAGATTCACGTCCGGCAGTTTCTTGAGTGTATCGATGCCCTTGTGGTAGTCGGCGGTCGTGATCGCGCTCAGATTGTCTGCTGCGCCACCGGCCAGATTCGTCGCAGCAAGGGTATCCGGCATATTTTTCGGCGGCAATGAGGTCGAGGGAGGATCCGCAGGGGCAACCGTAACCACGGCGGAATTGACGACGGTGGCGAAATACCGACTGTGGCGAGGGTCCATCGACAGGTTGGAGAAGGTCTCCGTCCCTGCGGCCGTCGATTGAATTGTCAGCGTAAAACTCTGAGGCGTCAGGGTGATGGCCGACGCTCCTGTGCCCATGGGATAGGCATTAGTCAGACCGTTCGTCAGCGTGACGATCTTGGAAATCGGATTGACGTTGGCGATCACCGCGTCTTCGTTTTTACTCGTATTGTCGATATGAATATACGTACCGGCCTCCAGCCCCGCCGTGGAAGCGACCCGCAACTGTTGGCTGCCGGCCGCGAGATTCGGCAAGGCGATGGATCCGCCGTTGTAGGAATTCGTCAAGGCCGATTGAAACGTGACGACCGCCGCGTTGATGCCGACGATCGTCGCCGTCTCCGTATTCGCCGCTTGGGTAATGACGACCGTGTTGCCTGGCTGGAATCCCGCCAGATCGGAAGCGTTCGTGACGGTGATACTTTTTTTGTCTCCGGCCGTGCTCTGGGGCGTCGCGGTGGGATTCGGAACGGTGATCGCCGTGCCGTTGACTCGATCGACCTGCACGGTGGTGGCGTTACCCCCCGTTCCCTCCTTTTGGGCCGTGACGACGATGGTCGTTTGCGGCGGCGCGCCGCCGTCTTTCAATTCGAGAGAGGCGGCCGTGCCGGTGCCGACGCGCACGAAGTAACATTGCGTCCCTCCCTCCGCAAAAAACCCGTTGACCGCATGGGTGGCATAGACGCGATAGGGAGACTCGACATAGCTCCCGAACACGTCGAAGAACTGTTGTACGTTGGTCAGTGGCATCGGCTTCCAAAGCGGACCTTGCTGGGCCGGCCCCACGAACGCCGCCACGTTCGTTCCCACTCCCTGAATCGGACCTGGAAGCGTGATCTCCTGGATGTACACTCCCGGTGCTTTACCCTTTGTGGAAAATGCGAATGTAGCCATGTGACTATCTCCTCCTTTGTCTGATGCCTCAGAGCGGCACCAGCTGAATGACGTAGTCGTCCGGCAGTCCCGGAACCGTGACGGATTGAACCAGCGGCTGAAACCCGGAGGCGATCGCCCGGACGTTGTGCGCGCCGGACGGAACCGGTTGAAAATTGAACTGTCCCGCTTGATCAGTGGTTTGGCGGAGTCCGATATCCAAAAGGTCGACCAAGGCGCCGGCCACGGCGTTGGAATGGCCGTCGATCACGCGTCCGCCGAATTGCACCAACGTCTCCGGCTGAGCTGAGAGCCCGGGCACGTAGGACGTCGAATGAGTGGTCACGATAAAGTCGGTCACGTCTGCGAACACCGGAACACTGATCGTGACGGTGACCGTCAGCGACGCTTTCAGTTTGCTGCCCAGCGAACTCCAGAATTCAGCCAGATTTTTCAGCGCGTCGGGATGCAGGGCCACCATCGGCAGCGGTGGATCCTGTCCCACCAGACTCCCTTGAAGGAAGCTCGCGGGAATCGTCGGGTAACGAGACAACACCCGCAACACCTGCGCCAGGAGCTTCTGTTCCTGCAGCGGGAGGTCGTTACCACCCACCGGCCAGGCGGTCACGAGGTAAGAGCAGGCGAGCCGCAAGGCAGCCGGATGGGTCACGACCTGATTGTTTACCCGTGTGGTCATCGGCTCGTTCAGCCGCAGTTCCAAATTTTCCCGCAGGTCGTAGAGAAAGACGTCAACAGCCGTCTGCGCTGGAGTAAAGGGATCGAGCGGCCGATCGAAGAGGATCTCCGCTCCCGCCAGTTCCGGAAACTGTGGCCCAAAAGCCGGATCGTGCAGCACCGCCTTCAAGGTTCTGCTGAGATCATCGATCATTCGCCTACTCGATCTCCCGAATGTTTCTCCACGGATTCCGTCGCCGCCGTTACGCCGCCGCGCACTGCGCCGAGCGGCATCGATGCATTACTGCGTCGTCGCTTTCGCCGCTCCAATTTCGCTGCTGCGGCTCCAAGACCGTCCGAGTTTCTGGTGCTCCCGATGCGCAGCCTGTATCAGATGGTCCATGTGCACGGAATCTCCCGCGGCGGCGGCATAAAATGCCGCCGCCACCGCCATGTTCTTGATGTTGCCGCCGGCCAGACGCACGTCCTTGGCCAGCCGGTCGAAACGAACGTCCGATCCCAGCGGCGTTTCCTTCGGAAAGACGTTCTCCCAAATTCTTCGTCGGTATTCTTCATCTGGAAAAGGAAACTCCACGATGAATTGCAGCCGCCGGATGAACGCGTCATCGAGATTCTGGCGCAGATTCGTCGCCAGAATGCTGACCCCTTCGTATTCCTCCATCTTTTGCAGGAGGTAGGCGATTTCGATGTTGGCATAGCGATCGTGTGAATCACGTACTTCCGACCGTTTGCCGAAGAGGGCATCGGCTTCATCGAACAACAAAATGCCGTTGCTGTCGGCGGCAGTGGAAAAAATGCGATGGAGATTCTTTTCCGTTTCGCCGATGTACTTGCTAACGACCTGCGAGAGATCGATTCGGTACAGATCCAGTTCCAATTCACAAGCGATGACTTCCGCCGCCATGGTCTTCCCAGTCCCCGGCGGTCCGCAAAAGAGCACATTCAACCCTTTCCCGATCGACAGCTTCCGGTCAAATCCCCATTCGCCGTACACGGTCTGTCTGTGAAGCGCCTGCGCGCATATCTCTCGAAGTTGTTCCGTCTGATCCGAGGGAAGAACCAGATCACCCCAGCGATACTTAGGCTCAATCTTGCATGCCGCTGCCGAGAGTTCGTGCCCGCATTGCGATCGAGCCGCCGCCGCCAATTCTCGGGGCGACGGCGATGCGGCCGAAGTCTCGCCTATCCATGGTCTCACCTTATGTGGGGACGCTACCGCAGCACGCCATTGCGCGGAGAGCGAAGCGGAGGTTACCGCTTGAGCGATTTGTCCGGCGGTGAGCCTGAACCGGCCTGCGAGCGCCCGCAGCGCATCTGCATCAATGTGGTATCCCACTCGTGCGAGATGGGAGGCCCAAAGCGACTCTCGTGTCCCATGGTCCGGCACGTCGAAATCGATCAGAATCAACGCAAGCCCATTGAAGGACTGCCGCTCCCAGCGGCGCCGGCCGGCCAGAATGGTAATGCCCGAATGCTGCCTCAACTGTTCCAGAAGGGCCTGCCGACCCCACACGCCCTCTGTCTTCCCTTCCACCTCATCGATCTCGGAAACATAGAGAATGGCTTTATTGATCCGCGCATCCCGCACGAGCAATCGGCAAAGGGACTCGACGTCTGACTTCTCCGCAAGCCGAGCCGCCCGCGCGTGTATCAAACCCATTCCCAATGAAGACGCCAGCCCTTCCGCCACATGAAGTTTTTCGGTTTCCCCCGGCCCCTGAAAATAGGCGCGGAAGGCCCCCCCTGCGGATTCTTTGGCAAAACGGGTCAGGATCGGAACCAAATCCGATTCCAACGGCAGTGGAGTCCGCTGCTGAAACGGCAGCATTTCACACCACGAATGGAGTCGCGCGTCGATTCCGGCTTGTCCCAACAGCAGGCGGACAATCTGATCGTCGACCCGCACGGCACGCGCCAGGAAGGACGCATCGGGTTGATGAGGGTCGGGCGTGAGGTGGATCAGCACATTGCGAACCAGCGGGGCCTGTGGATAGAAGTGCACCAGCCGGTGCAGTTTTTCCTCTGCAGAAAGACAAAGCAGATTCAATACCAGTTCGACGGTCGGGCGCTTCCTTGTAACGTCATCCTGCAGGTAGGCGTAAATCTTTTCATAGCGGAGATCGATCTCGGAGGCCAGACTCAACAGGACTACATTCGCCTCGAAACTGCTCAATCCGAATTCCTCCACCAATCGAAACAGCGGTGATTCCTCCTCGTGTATTGGTCCACCATCCGCATCCTTCACGGCATGCATCGCTTCAAACGGCGTCCCGGCCGGTTTTCTTGACAGGAGTCTTTCGACTTCTTCGCGTCCGATATATAGTCCCCGAAACAGCGGAGACCCATCCGCCGCGCTCGAGGGCTCCATGGCATGAACGGCGAGGTCCAGGACCTTATCAAGGTGTTGTAGTGCAGGCCGGAGAGCGGTGAGACAGGAATGGCCGGCTCCTGAATCGCTTTGGACCGTCTGTGCCACGGACGAACCAACCACTGCCTGCCCCCCTCTCATTCCCTATCGCACCTGTCGTTCTCCGCTGCCGCCTCCTACGCCCTGTCCGCTAACCCCAATCTCGGCTCTGGATATCCAATCCGCACATCATGCAATTCTTCTATGTGACGATCGTTTCCGACCATATTCCCTTTCTCACAGAAACCAGCTCTCAGTCCTCTTGTGCCGCCTCAAAGTTCCGCTCGTATCGATCGATTCACTGGGAAGGCCGCAAAGGGCCTTGGCGTATCTTGGGCCCGTGATGATTCTTGTATGGATGGACGCCCTTTCACTTTCCTCGTATGCCTAAGCATGAGCCGATCATCATGTTCATTATTCGCTGCACGGCTGCTTCACTGCCGTTCTCATCGTCTGCACGATGTCCAGATGTTTTTCCATGGCCATCCTCTTCCGATGCGAACAGAGCTGCAGGGTAAATACCCGTTCCATATTCGATGACACACTGAGAATGGTGAGATCAGGGTAGACGGCCAACAGTTGACTACAAAGTCCGGGTTCGCTGTCGGTCGCATTGCCGATGATGACCGCGTCGGCTTTCGTGCGGCCGGTCTCCTGAAGGATCTTCATGGGGCCACGGCAATCCGCCACAAGTTCCATATCCTCCTGCTCTGCCACAAGCTGCCGAATGGAGTCGGGAACCATCATGGGATAATTGGCCAAGAGCACTCTGATCTTGTCCAACGGCATGCCTCGCAATACTGTGGTCGCACTGTAACCACGACGACGAAAGATACCCATAGATCTTTGGGAGGAATTTGGATCTAGACGTGGACACAGAAAGATCTAGATCCACCTAGATCCTTCCCTTGGCGTTACCCTGTTGGAATGAGACCTGTGCTCGTTGTGAAAAGAGCTAAAAGAGATTAGAAGCGGCCGGTAGAAATGGCTTGTTCCTTGATGTGTTTCACCGCCGAATAGCGATCGTGTAGCTGAAATTTATCAAGGATATTGTGGACGTGATTCTTGACGGTCGACACTTCGATATTGAGCCGAACTGCAATTTCCTTGTTGCTCAAGCCGGCATCAATGAGGCTCACGATCTCCGTTTCCCGTCGAGTCAGACAAGTTCCATTATTGGCATCAGACTGACCGGCGTCAACGCGGCGCGCCAGTGTGGATATACTGTTAAACGCAAGACTTGAGGAGCACAGCGCTTTTCCTCTTATGACTGCATGGATATTGTTCAAAAGATCATCGAGTCTTGCGTCCATCAGCAGATACCCCACCGCTCCCACTCCTTCGATGCAGGTAAGAATATCTTCCTCCTTATCCGGCACTCCGATCACGATCGTCCTAATTGCTGGGGAAGATGCGGACATCCCTTCTCCTAACTGAGCCGATCCTTGGCATTGCCATAAGCCGAATTCGAGAATGAGGACGTCTGATCTGTGGGCTACAACGGTTTTCCAGGTTGCTTGGTCGAGCCTGGACGCACTATGCACGATCGAGATCGGTTCAACCTGTGCCAGATAATGCCGCAAACTGTCTCGATACAAGCCATCTCGATGAATAATGGCAATGTTGATACCTTGGGAGTGGATCATCATCGATGACCTCACAATAGCTTATGAGTGACGACATTCTCCTACGCGCAGCAATTGAGCCGGTCCCACTTGTAAGGGATTGATCTGCTAAAAGCCATGTAGCCAAATTAATTCCAAAAGTAAACCTAATAATTAATCACCCAAAATTGTGAAACACTCGCACACGATTAGCAAATTTTATGCTAGGCCATCTCGGCATCTACTCTTGAGGATATTTCAACCTGAATTCAATTCCTCGGATGCTCCACTAAGGCTATGACTTCGTCGCCATGCCGTCACATCTGATATTGTGGCATACTGGGATGACGGCGGGGGGAACACTTAGCAGCGGTTTCAGGTGTATCCAATTCCGATTCATGAATCGGAAAGGTACAGCTGTGGAACCGTCTCACTTTGCAACATCCATAGGCTTGTCGGACCTGTTGAGACAATGTGTCACACTCTCACGCACTCTTAAACTTGGTGAGTTTCGCAAACAGGATGGCGGAGAAAGGAAGAGCCAATCCGATCACTAGTTGCGTGATTAGAAGATCGCCGAGTTGGCTGTAATCGGCTGGAGTCTGGAGGACACCGGTCGTTTGATCACGTACCTCCCTGGTGACGATGAAGATCTCGTTGAGATACTTGGTACCGAGCTGGCTGAAAGAAAGGGCGAGATTGGTAAAGGAGGCCATCACGGCAAAGAAGGTGGCTTTCAGATTGGCCGGAGCGGAATTCGCGATCCATGCCAACATCGGAATCATGGAGATCTGCACGAGAGGCGATTCCAGTGCCGTATCGACCAGGGCGATGAACCTGGCATCGACGACTCCGCCGGTCACCTTCGCCGTCCATTCGTGCAATCCATAGTACATGCCCACGATCGGTAGAGAGAGCATAGTCCCGACGACGGTTAAAAATCCGACCACGTACATGATCGAACGTTCGGCCATAAAGCGCCGAAAGGCGAACATGCCCACCAAGGCCAAAATGCCGCCGATCAAGGAGAGGACGGACAGGAACTGTTGATCGAACTTCAGGTCATCGATCATCCACCAGGTCGATCCAGGACCGGGTCCTGGAATCGCACGCAAGGCGAAGATGACCGCCGCAGTGCCGACCAAGGTGAGACGTTTATCGGGCTCCAGTTCCTGAACAAGCCTCGACATCAAGAACAACACGATGCCCATCGAACCGGCGAATACGATCTCCTCTCGATAGGGAAATCCACCCAATCCCACCGTCAACGTGAAGAGGACAAAGGCCGAACTCCCACCGAGGATCCACCAATTCGGTTTCGTCGGTTCATTCTCCACGTCACGCACGTTCACCATCTTCCGGGCCTGCTCCGATGAGAATCCTTCCTGAAGGAGTCGCTGCATCTGCCGCCGCTTGAGCCACCATGCGAATCCGACCCCTGCCACAGAGACAACCGGGATCACCATGGCCATCAGATAGATGTTCTTGTACAACCGAATGAGTTCGGTTTGAGGCAGTCCTTCCGTCCCACTGAAGACATACACGTTAATGAGCGCCACAAAGATCCCACCGCCGACTATCGCAACACGTCCGAGTGTCTGCATCGTGGTATGCATCAGCTTGCATGTTTGATCGTCGAATGGGTGCCCCTGATCGTCGACACGGGGAACCGCCTCGACGGTCATGGCATCCGCAACGACGTCTTGAATGACATATCCGATAGGGGCAAGCAAAACGCTGAGGACATACCAGACTTCAGCGGGAAAGATCGCCGTCATCGCTTCGCGGTTGCCGATCAACAGGGCCATGATCCCAAGGCTGATCGTCAACAGCCCTGCGCCCAACCCAACGAGCCAGCTCTTCCATCGCCATATGAGATCCACCGTGTGGCCGATCGGCATCTTCAAGGCCCAGGGAATCCCGGCCCAAAATCCAAGCGCGGCGAGGAATGCGGCGGAGAGTCCGAGGTAGTCTTTGACAAAGAACGTCCCGACGATACCGGTGAGACCTGAAATACCGTAGGCGACATAGACCATGAGCGGCGGCAGATAGGACAACCGCATCTCGCGCCCGAGAGAGAGAATATTGCGATCAATCCAGGCGACCAGTGGATTCGGCATCGTGCGGTTAAATGGCGACGCTGTTCAATGGATGCCTACGTGCAGACTGGAATCGGCGAGCGACGTCGGATCAAGTCTCGAACAGCCGCGTGCATCTCGGACTGTGGCAGATGAATCCGATCGCCGTGTCCTGCCAGTACCCATTCAAACGGGTAATCGAGGAGTTTCCGGATGGACTCGACCAAGGTCCACCTTCTCCAAATGAGACGAGTAGGAGCATCCAATGACTTGATGTGTGGATCCCACCAGAGATGATCGCCGGTGAAAAGAAATCGCTCGCGATACAGTAGTGCCATACTTCCGGCCGTATGGCCCGGTACGGGAATGATTTGAAACTCTGATCCGACTCGAACTGTTTCTTCCCCTCCAATCACCCGTTCTGCAGTCGGAGCGGCCTCTTTGTCCGCCTGATGGATGATGCGCTCCGCACCGAAATGCGCGGCATATTTATCTGCATCCGCTACGTCATCCTTGTGGGTTAGAAAGATATGGGTGATACCTTCCCGCCGCTCAAAGGCTTCAACGAGATGCTTGATGTACCGAGGAGAGTCGATCAGCCAGTTGCCGTCCGGATGCTCAATGAAAAAACTATTCGCTCCGAACGATTTCTCCGAATTGAAACCACAATAACTCACCCCGTCTTCAAGGCGGAGAGGAAAGCTCGCCATGGCTGTTTGCAATCGTGCCTTGTCGCTGTGTTCAGTGCCGATCGAACCGACGGGACAGGCAAGCAATGCCTGGTAGGCTTGATGAATCCGCGGCTCACTATCCGGCTGCCGACTGACCGCGGAATAGTCCCCGACTTCTTCGAAGCTCAGCGGAGCCAACTGACGACAGGTGTCGCAATTGATGCACGTCGCGTCCACGTAGAAGTTACCGGCAACATTGGAATCGAGGCGTTTGTTTCGGTCGGCCATCAGAACACTCCCCTAGCCCGTTTTTCCCGGTCCGCGGCCCGCCAGCGGTACCAGGCGGCGGCCGTACGATACGGTTTCCATCGCTCACCATACTGTAACATCTCTTTCGGCAGAGGCCTCGTCGGCCGACGATAGGCGATACGGAAGCCGTTGCGCAGGCCGAAATCATCGACCGGCAACACATCCGGGCGCCCCAACTGAAAGATCAGCAACATCTCAACCGTCCATTGGCCGATTCCTCTGACTTCGATCAGCCGCTCGATAATCGCCTCATCAGCCCATTGCCTGATCATATGGTTTGTCGGCACAGTCCGTCGAGGGTCCTTGCGGCCAGGTCACGAAGCGCCAAAATCTTCGGTCGTGAGAACCGGCTTTCCTGACCGATCTCATATGCATGGCAAGCAGCTCATCCGGACGAGGAAATCTCCTGCCGGGAAAGAGCGCAATAAACCGCTTGAGGATGCTCTCGGCGACTTTGTCGTGGAGCTGTTGGTAGGCGATCGCGCGGACCAACGACTCGAACGGCGAGCGGCTTCCTTTCAGTTTCAACGTGAACGGGCCGATCTCCTCGATCAACCGACGCATGACGGGGTCAACGTTTGAAAGGTAGTCGGTCGGTTCAGCATCGAGGTGACCCATTACGTCAGCGGAATGCGGCTCTTGTTCTGCTTCAGCCAGACATCGAATGTTTGCAATGCCGGATTCAAGCTCTTTGCGACGGCAGGCTTGCGTGCCGCGCAGTATACCTCATTGAAATCGCTCTTGAACTGGAACATGTTGCCGAGATCATCCGCGCCCTGGAAACCAAACGCGCGATACTGTTCCGGCGTCACGGGATTGTAGCGTACAGTTTGCCCAAGCGCCTTGGTCATGGCCGTAGCCATCTCCTCACCGGTCAGATGTTCACCTGCGATCCCAATCGTCTTCCCGATATATTCCTTGCCGCTCTTGAAAATTCCCAACGCGCACTTTCCGATGTCCTCGACCGCGATTCCGGGAAGCTGTTTACCCCCCATCGGCAAGGTGAACAGAAGCGTGCCGTCCGACCCCTTCTTTGGTCCCATGCCGAAGAAGATCAAATTGTCCCAATAAAAGGACGTCAGCAGAAAGGTCACGGGTAGGCCCAACTTGATAAACTCGCGTTCGACTTCTCCCTTCACATCGAAGTGTGGAACTTTGTACTTTCCCATCAACGTCGGCATACGGCCATCCGACAGCGGCACCCATTTGCGTGTATCTTCCAACGTCGACCAGATGACATGTTGCACGTCCATGGCCTTCGCCGCCTCGGCCTGGTTCTTGGCTTGCGCATATTCTTTTTCCGGGGAAAAATGCTCCCAGAAATTGGTCAGGCAGAAGACACCGTACGCGCCTGCGAAAGCTCGCTTCAAGCCGGCCGCGTCATCCAAGTCGGCAGCAACAACCTCGGCGCCATGCTTGGCGAGAGCCTTGGCCTTGTCCGAATTCACATCCCTCGTCAATGCACGGGCTATAAAGGTCTTGTCCGGATCGTTCAGGATTGCCCGCGCAAGCCCCCCGCCCTGCATACCGGTCGCACCCACGACCGCGATGATTTTTCTGTCAGCCATGATTATCCTCCCCGGCGAGACGTTCAAACGGGTCGCCGGCTACATGACGATGCCGCCGCCCGCCTGAATCGTCTGCCCTGTGAGCCATCGAGCTTCCTCGCTCACGATGAATGCCACAACATCGGCTATATCTTTCGGCACACCGAGCCGTTTCATCGGCGACAGCTGAATGCCGATCTGCCGATATTCCTCCGTCATCATGCCGGTCTCGGTAAAACCCGGTGCGACAGTGTTCACCGTGATCCCCTTCGGAGCCAGTTCTTGAGCCAATCCTTTGGTGTATTGCTCCAGTGCTGCCTTGCTCCCCAGATAGGCCGTAGCTCCGGGAAAGTGGAGATGCGTCCCGCCGGTTGAGACATTCACGATCCGTCCTCCGTCTTTCAGCACTCTTGCCGCTTCCTGCATGGCAAAGTATGGTCCCTTGGCATTCAGGGCGATCACGCCGTTAAAATCTTCCTCGGTCGTCTCTTCAAGCGGCTTCGGCATGAATTTCCCGGCGTTGTTTACGAGAATATCCAGTCGGTTGAATTGTTTGACCGCATCGACTACCAGTCGACGTGCGTCCGCCACCTGACTCATGTCGGCTTGGACCGCTAACGCCTTGCCGCCTTTGGCTTGGATTCCCGCAACGACTTGCTGGGCTTTTTCCGCGCTCTTTGAATAGTTCACCACGACGATCGCACCTTCCTCGGCCAATCGCTCCGCAATCGCTCGACCGATTCCGTGGGAAGCTCCCGTCACAATCGCCACTTTCCCGCTCAACGATTTCATCAGTCAGGCTCCTCTTCTCGATCCATGACATGCCTCAGACAAGCAGTGGAACAAGCGGTTCCAATCCGTCTCGTTCTCCTTACCGGCTATGACGAATCGCCACGGTTGCTCGTTATTCGACGAAGGCGCCCAGCGAGCCGCTTCGAAAAGAGTCCGCAATAAGTCGGCACCTATAGGTCGCTCATCAAAGGCCCGCAAAAGGCCCGCGGGCTCCAACGACGGGCGACCAACTCATGGATTGGAAATTGAGCGTGCGCGGGCTTCTCCATGGGCACTATCCTTGCCTGGATCCTGGGCCGTTTGCCCATCAGGAGACCATCCGCCGCCGAGCGCTCTGTACAGCTGGACGATAGACGCCAGATGGAACCGACGTGTACTGGTCCACGACAGCTCGGCTTGGAACAAGTCTCGTCGGGCAACGAGGACATCCAGATAGTTGGCCAACCCTCCTTTGTAGCGAAGTTCGGCGAGCTTCAACGCCGACTGCAACGCCGTGACCTGTTGCTGCTGCGATTCGCTCTGCATGCGGGCCGTCCGAACGGCGATGAGCGAATCCTCGACTTCACGAAAGGCCGTCAACACCGTCTGTTGATACTGTGCCAACGCTTGTTTGCTTTGAGCTTCCACCGTTTCTTGCTCGAAACCCAGGATTTGAGCATTAAAGACAGGAGCGGCCAAAGCGGCGCCGAACACACCGAAGTGACCCGGACTTGTGAAGATCGATTGCAATGCAGGATTAGCCATGCCGGCCACCCCGGTCAACGTGATTTTGGGGAATCGTGCGGCCTTGGCGGCCCCGATACGGGCGGTGGCGGCCGCCAACTGTCGTTCAGCAACCAACACATCGGGACGGCGCTGCAACAGCTCGGCCGGCAAGCCTGCGGGAACGTCCGGAACCAGTATCTGCTCGTCTAATGAGCGGCCACGGGTGACGGCAAACGGTCGCCGGCCATGCAAGATGCTCAACTGGTTTTCGGCTTGAACCATCTGCCGTTGAAGTTCAGCCGTGCGGGCAGCCGCATTGGCTCGTTCCGCTTCAAACTGATCCCCGTCCAGTTTCGAGGTCATTCCTTGACGCAACCGTGCCTGAGCGATCCGCACGGACTCTTCCCATGCTCGCACCGTTCGCTCCGCGATGTCGAGTTGGAGGTCGAACTGGAGAATATTGAAGTAGGTTTCGGCAATTGTGCTGACCAGTTGAATCGTCACTGCACGACGGTTCTCCTCCTTGGACAACAGGTCGGCGCGAGCCCCCTCGGTGGCTCGTCTGATGCGGCCCCACAGATCCAGCTCCCACGACAAGTTGCCTAGGAAGTAATAGTCGAACAGATTGGGAAAGCCTGGAACCAAGAACGCGGTGTGGCGGACGGCCGGCGCGTTCACTGTAGTCGCGATTTGCGGCAAAAAGTCGGTTCGGGCGACCAGAGCCCTCGCCCGAAATTCATCGATGGTCGCGACGGCGCGCTGGAGGTCCCAATTGTCCTCCAAAGCCGTTCGAATGAGCTGTTGCAGTTGCTCATCACGCAGAAGCTCCCACCATGGCAGATTAGCCAACGAGGGCAGGTCCGATCGACCCTCCGCCATGCGAAACCGATCCTCCACATCGGTCTGTGGCCGCGTATAGTCCGGACCCATGGCACAGGACAGTAGGAGCAATGAAAGCCCGATAGCAAGAACGGCTCGCATGTTAATGACCTCCCCTCCTAAGAGTGCGGCACCGCCGGTTGCTCGGGCACCGCGACCGGTTGATGCCTGTTTCCGGTCAACTTGCGGATCAACACATAAAACAACGGCACAAAAAAGATGGCAAGGAACGTGGCTCCCAGCATGCCGCCCAGCACGCCGGTTCCGATCGACTGACGGCTGGCAGCCCCGGCGCCTGAAGCGATGACCAAGGGGAACATGCCGAAGATAAACGCCATTGACGTCATGATGATCGGACGGAACCGCAAGCGTGCCCCTTCCACCGTTGCTTCGATCAAGGGACGACCCGCCTCATATCTGGTGTTGGCGAACTCGACGATCAAAATAGCGTTTTTCGCCGAGAGTCCGATCAACGTCACGAGGCCGATCTGGAAATAAATGTCGTTCTCGAACCCTCGGATCCAAACGGCCGTCAGCGCGCCGAACACTCCGAACGGAACGGCCAGAATCACGGCAAACGGCACCACCCAACTCTCAAACTGCGCCGCCAACACCAGGAAGACCATCAGCAATCCGATCGCAAAGACCTGACCGGACTGTCCGCTGACCCGCCGCTCTTGAAATGAAATGTTGCTCCATTCGATCGCATAGCCTTGTGGATCCAGCACTTCCTCCGCGACCCGTTCCAACGCTTCGAGGGCTTGACCTGAGCTGTAACCAGGGGCGGCAGCGCCCAGCAAAAGCGCCGTATTGTAGCCGTTGAAGTGATTCACGGGATCAGGCCCGCTTTGATACCCGGAGGTCACGACTGTATCGAGCGGAATCATATTGACGCCCCTCGCGCTTCGTGCACGCACATAGATTTTCGAGAGGTCCTGTGGCGTCGACCGGTACTCGGCGTCTGCTTCCGTCTGCACGTGATACACCCGACCGAATTTGACGAAG